>Ga0136601_1000266_pt1 | contig 24984 bp, 54 predicted proteins | sample AntRauMFilla2699_FD_181020 | JGI IMG/M metagenome (GOLD analysis project Ga0136601, IMG submission 181020) | Saline lake microbial communities from Rauer Islands, Antarctica - Metagenome Filla 2 #699 | ecosystem: Environmental > Aquatic > Non-marine Saline and Alkaline > Saline | place...
GGATATACACTAACTAATACAGGAGCAACTTATACTGCTTCTGGTAAAATTAATGGAGCTTACGATTTCGATGGTACTAATGATTATCTTTCTGTTTCTCAAGCAGTAATATCTGGTGGAGACACATACACAATAAGTATGTGGATTAATTCCGATGATATTAGTGATGCAACACAAAACGTCGCTTTTAGAACTGGCAGCGGTACTGGTGTGAATTATATACGTACTCGTTCAAGCATAATAACTGCGGGAAATTATAAAGATGGTAGTAATTATTTATTAAAAAATTCTGGAACTTTATCTTCTTCTACATGGTATCATGTAGTAGCTATTTTTAGCTCAACTGGAGGAGTAACGTTTTATGTTGATGGTGTAGAACAAACAGCTTCGACTACTTCGGGAACAACCATTACTTCTTATATCTCAACGTTATATTTTGGAGCTACTGAACTCAATGCACTGAACTTCAATGGTAAGATTGACGAACCGTCAATATGGAATAGAGCTTTAAACACATCAGAAATTAGTTATTTGTACGCTTCTGGAAGTCCAGGAACATCACAACAATTCCCTTTCAGCACCTCAGCTGCTGATAACGCAATGCTCTTTGGTGGGGGACTATAAAATGACTTATAAAGAAGATGTTATGCATACAGAAACTACCGATAGCATGGAGAGAGGATCAGTTTCAGATAATTTTATAGTAGATATGATAAAGAAAATTTACGATAAATCAGAGCAGATAGACAACAAAGTATCTAAAGTAGAAGTTCATCTACAGAAACTTAACGGGCAGCAACACCGAAACACCTTAGACATACAAGCACATGATGAGGCTATAACCTCAATAACTAAGTACCACTGGAAATTAGCTGGTGGTATAGCTACAGGTATGGCTATTGCTCAGTTCTCACTACAATACTTTTTATAAACATTATGATAGATTTAACACAATTAGCATTGGCACTACTCTCAATTATTGGAGGAGCAACAGCTCTTCTTAGAGTAGTAGCCCCTCTAACTAAAAATAAGAAGGATGATCACACCCTTAAGTATCTTGAAAGATTCTTAGAAGTGGTTAGTTTTGACAGCAAGTCTGTCGAAAAAGACACTATTGGTGTCAAGCTTAACCGGTGAGAGTGCTAGGTTATGCTTTTCTTACTCAAATATGTAGGTATAGTTATACCTATGCAATATCAATTACTTGTATATACTTTCTTACTTTTCGTAACAGTGTATAGGATATGGGGTATAGTTGGCTATTAGGCTTCACCACTTAGCTCCTAAGCTTATTATCCTATTAAGTAATAGTATTACGTATGTTTATACTTAATGCTCTTAGGATAGCTCTCATGTGTTCCTGTTAGTATACTTATAATCTAAAACAATTAAGCTTAGTTCAGTAAATTCGTTATCAGAGGATAAATATGCAGAAGTACTATAGACTCTACTGTGATACGCCTCATCTAATTCTACTTTCCATAAAGGTTTCTTATGCTTTCTTGCTAGAGATCTAGTTGTGTAAGAAGGAAGTAAATTACTCATGCGGTTCCTCTTTTTTCCACTATTTCACGCACTTTAGAATCATCAGACAAACTTGGTCTTTGAGAAACCTTAACTTGTGTTATTTCACAATAATCTTTATGATGCCTCTGAGAATCAATAACTTCAACACTAAACTCTTTTTTATCGAATCGTACAACATAATATTCAATTTTTTTAGATGTAGCATGATAAAAAGAATAATTGTCTTTACTCATTGTTCTTTTTTGCCTCTTTAAGCATCCAGGGAAACTCGTAGCCGTTACCGACCACTAACAATCCATTATCATTATTAATAAGACTTTCTACATCAGTATTATATCTTATTCCTGTTCTTTGACTAGTAAAAGGTATTGGTTTTAGGTACCACCCTAAGTGCTCCACTTGTAAATCTCCGTTCATAAAATTCTTTCTTTTATATATTCCGTGCGTCACTATTCCTCTACCAACTAATCCGTGCTTCTCTACTATATCCCCTTCATATATTTCTCGTTTGGCTATATCTTTTATTCCACTGTATTGCATCAACACAAATTCGTCTGATTCATAATCACAACCGCCTTTTAGTTCATGTGAATCATGTTTATCAACAGTTATGCTAGCGCTACAATGATGCCAGTTGTTTAAATCAGTTACGTAATCCTGCATCTTACTCCTCACTTTATCCCATGCTCTAAACTTTATTTCTCTATTCATTGTTTCTCTCCTTTTCTTATTTTGCAACGTCCACACCGATAATTTTTTGCATCAATAGTCAAATTCATTTTTGCTCCTCTTCTCTTCGCAATATATTAATGAGTTCTTCTGAAAGTCTTTTGAAAGAAGTAGACTGAGAAGCAGACCAATAAACAGACTCAGAAGTAGACCGAGCAGAAGACAAAGCAGCAGACTGAGCAGCAAACCAAGCAGACTGCGCACCAAACCGAGCAGACTGCGCAGCAAACCGAGTAGAAGACCGAGAAGACCAATAAGCAGACTCAGCAGACCGATAAGCAGACTCAGAAGTAGACCAAACAGACGAATAACCAGACAGAGCAGACGAATAAGCAGACTGAGCAGAAGAAGTAACAATTTCCCAATCCACAACCTCTCCAGACAACTCCTTACGAGCATAATCCTTAACTAAATCAAGAACATCAATAACTTCTTGAGCATAAAACTCATCTTTATCATGTTCAAGCCAATAATCCTTATTGCGTAAACACTCATCAGCACAAGCTATCCTAAACAAGTTTTTTGAGTCAGACCAGAACTTATTATTATCAGGAGTCGTTGCTAAAGCCCCAGAGAAATTAACAACCCATTCTTTACTATCAACTAGAGATAAACCCTCGTGTATATCATCAGCTAAAAGAAACAACCACTCAGGAGCATTAGTGAAATTTGCTAAATATTCGTGAGGATAATCACTCGTTTCTGACAAGCAACCACAACAACCCTTACCAGTAATAGCATCATAATACTCTCCTTGAACAATAGTATCGCTATCTCTATGCTTAATTGCTCGTTGAACCAACTCTTGCTTGTTATTTTTATAATTTGTTTTCATAGTAATACCCAGTATTTCCGTTTTCCTTTTTTCTTTGCTTCTACTGCTTGTTCTTTATTCATATTTTGTTCCTGTTGCGTTGCAGTTATTGCACAAAGTATTTTCTTGTAGTCCTTCTCCTGTTCCTAAACAACTATTGCATAAACTATCAAGCAAGTCTTTTGCTTTTTCTACAGAGATCTTTTTGATTTTGCTGTACATCAAGTATAATTCTTCTTTTCTTTGATCTGCTGCGTACATATCTTTTTGTGCTATATCTCGTTTTTTGCTGTGTGCATGAGCCCACGTAAAGTCTAGTTCGTTTATTGCTTTCTTAAATTCTTTTCTGTACATCATGGTTTTTCTCCGTTCTTATACAAAATAATTGTGTCTACACAACCACACTCCACAATTATGTTTTTGTCCTCATAAACAACTAGTTTATCCTTAATAGGGATTTTATTTGTTGAATGAACTATTCCTTCTTTAGTTACTTGAGTAAGGTAGTACCATTTATTTTCTTCAATCTTATTATCGCATTGACTAACGTACTCTTTGAGTTCTTCTATTTTTTTAATTGCTTGTTCTTTATTCATTATTAACTAATCACCATGTTTATGTCGTAACGGCCACTTATAGTTTCACAAATGAATACGCTACAAGAAGGGCTATACTTATCTTTCTTAGTATACCTACCTGAGGGTACCTCTAAAACATTGGCATAGTCTGAACTTTTACTATAAATAGCGCCTATATCCTCTATTTCAGCATCGCATAGTCTATGAGTGAACTTTATGGATTCTTCTTTTAGTTCTTGTGCATCGAAGCTAAATTTTTTAACTTGTTTCATAATACTAGTTACCCCCACCACTATTTAAACTTATCTGTGAAACTACTTTATGGTTTATAAGGTTAGTCATGTACAGCTCCTTTTTCTTTCTCCAGTAACGTTCATTATTCTCAAGTCTAGTGTACTCTTCTATTTCGTCCCTGCTAAAAAGTAAATCTGTATTCATTATTTTGCCTGTGAGTAGTTATCCCCAATGTCAGCTGCTGCACCAAGAGGAACTTTAAAGTTACTAGTACTCTTCATAAGGGTGGTAACAACCTTGGAAACCTGTTGAGCATGTTGTGCATTACATTCTAAGAGTATCTCATCGTGAATAGTAGCTAGTATGTTAATACCATACTTAGGATTAAGTAAACCGTACTCACGAATCTTAATACAGGACATACGAATAAGTTCAGTACCCACACTCTGTATTAAGAAGTTAAAGCTTTGCCTGTAGGAACCATCATCATACTCCTCAACCTCCTTACCCCAAGGAGTAGTACGTTTAACCTGGGTAAACCTACGCTTACGACCAAGCATGTTACGCACAAACCCTTGTGAGTCCACTTCTCTATGGGCCTTATCAATAGCAGCTTTAAGTCCTGGGTACACACTAAAATAGTTATCAAGGTAAGCCTGTGCCTCATCTAAAGAACAATTAAGATCTGTACTTATAGCCCACTTCTGAGCACCATAAGGGAGCTTAAAAGAGAATGCTTTACCTTTACGTCTCTGATCCTGGAACTTAGTCTTTATAGACGTATAATCTGGATGCCCCTTAACTAATTGTTCACCCTTTATACCTAAGTTAAAGACAGCATTTGCATTTAGTAAGTGGAAGTCTTGTCCCATACGTAAAGCCTTAATAAGGTTTTCATCATCCGATAAGTGAGCCATGATGATAGTCTCTTGCTGTGAGAAGTCTGCTGCAATGAGCTGCTTACCTTCACTAGCAATAAAGCAAGCACGTACATCTGGAACTTTATCGTACCCGCAACCGTTAGTTACTCCGTCTTCATCCGTGGTGACTACGCACTTACCGTCCCTTACGTTACCGTTACCACACTTAAGGCATTTAGGGTTAGGCAGCTGTTGTAAGTTAGGATTAGTGCAACTAAGTCTACCTGTAACTGTACCTGCATCCCAGAAGGAAGCTCTAATACGCTCGTCTTTATCGTGGTCCTTTAAGTATCTTTCAATAAAAGTACCTAGTATCTTACTGTATACCCTGTACAATGATAAGTACTCAATGAAAGGGTGCGTTCCAATAAGTTCCTTTAGTACCTCTCCCTTTAAGCTAGGATTTCCTGTAGCAGTAAATTCCGTAGGCTCTACCCCTATCTTACCAAATATAATCTCTCCCATCTGAGGGGTACTATTAAAGTTAAGATCATGAACCATCTTTAAGCTCATGTCAAATAGGTTAGTTTGCATTTGATAAGGGTAATCAATAGAGTCAAGTAAGAGTACCTCTAAGTCTAATAGCTCCTGCTCAACCAAGTCACGAGTACTCTCAAGACGTTTAAGGTCTAACTTGATACCAGTAGTCTCCATATCAACAATAGTGCGTAAGAAGGGCATCTCAAGCTTATAGAATAGATCCTCAACACCCTCAGCTCTAAGGAGTAGCTTATACTTCTTATATAATTGGTAAGTCCATTCAGCATCTCGCTGACCGTACGAGAAAAACTGTTCACTCTCAGGACCGTACTCCTCCCACACGTTACCAAACTTTTTAGCCCCATTATAAGGAACTCCAAGCTCCTCCGTAACAACATCTTTAAGTGCTCTAGCCTTAGAGTTCTCGTTAACTAAGTGTCTTGCAATCATTACACAGAACCAGTTATACTCTTTAGGCGTAAGGTCTATACCTTCAGTCTGTAGCACTTTAACATCATAAGTAAGGTTAAATCCTGCTATCTCCTCGCTCCAAGATAACTTAAGATTTAGTTGCCTAAAGAACTCCGCTCTCTGATCCTTACTAAACCGTGGGAGATGGATATAACAGGCTTCCAAATCATTACAAAAGGATATACCGAATATCTCTAACCTAGTTATATCAAGGCTTGGTTCATGAGTATCCTTATCCCAAGTTTCTGTATCAAAAGAGAACTCAGTAAAATTGAAGCTCGTAATAAATTGTAGTGCTTCCTCGAAATTAGTAATAAAGTTGTTTGTAAACATCTGTAAATGTTATACAGTAGAAATAGTTTATAAAAGTATTGGTGAAAGTATTAGTTTTTAATCACCATTTTTTCTTTTTCTTGATCATCAAGCTCTGCAAGGTATATAGCTGAATAACCAATAAGATCACGGAAAGCGTCCTTAAGACTCTCTCCAGGTACACTATTTCTACCTTGCTTTGCGTGTAAGTTGCAACAACGCTCCCACTTATCACTCATACGAACTAAGATACCACTAAGAGTATCCACATTGAACTTCTCACAAGCACGAAAGTTACTAAATACGTCTCCTCCCTCCTTATGTCCTGCTTCACTGTAGTCCCGGTTCTTCTGTTTATGAAGATCCCATATAGCGTATAGCTCTTTCTTTACTTGTGGGTGCCCCGCTTCAATAGCTGCTCCTTCTCCTTCTTTAGTATCACTAATTATAAATTCCATATTAAACTAACATAATCCTAGGAGTAATTCCTTTTCTGTTGGTCATCCAAGCAGTAAATCCTGAGTACACTGAACCAAAGCTATCTGATTCTGTGTCTTCATCCATCATAAAGATAGGTCTGATGATTAGTCCAGGTGCTTTAAGCATTGGCTCCGTAAGAACAACCTTTTTTATTATAAATGCGTTACTATTTTCTTCCATTGTATAATTTTCCGTTAAGAAGAACATCTCCATTTTCTTCCTTCTTCATATTCTCGATGTGGTAGATAGGATTAGGCCTGCTGTTAGGGCTGTAATGCACTAATCCAAGACCGTTCTCGTACTGACTATGAGTAGTGTAACCTACTTTATTTACATCCATCATAGCACCAAACATATGTACTTGTCTCTTACGGAAAGCGTGTACACCCACTTGTTTACGGTGTCCGTGTCCCATCATGATATGGTAGTCTCCTGGATACTCGGATACTGTACGTCGCATACCAGTTACTCCTCCTTTAATCATTGGATCCATACGGTTATCACCGTGAATAAACTTCATACCCTTACCTAAGAACCATTCCTTGGTAAAGTCAAGATCTCCAATCTCTACGTTGTAGAAGGTTGCAGCTTCTTTAAATAATGTTTCAAAATTGAGTACTCTTAATCCTGCAAGACCAAACGGACTTTCTGCTTTAGCTCTTTGCAGACGTGCCCAGTCGTGATTACCATAAATCATAATTCTTTTTGTATCTGGACTAGCCACGTGCATTTCTGATAGGTACTGTACAAAACCGTCTACCTCATTTTGTGTCTCGTCAATGTAACCTGCCTTTGGAAGAAAACTACTTAGTCCGCTAGCATCAATCCAGTCACCCCCAAGTATGTGGTACTTAGGTTTCTCTTCTCGTAGGATGTCTAACTCTACTTTTTTCATTTCTTCGCTATGGTACGGATAGTGGTGATCTGTAGTATACAGGACCTTATCGTACTTGCTCTCTTTTGCCATGATTCTATTGTAAGTTTTTTTTGTTAATTCTTCCAGGGACATCACCTAACTGTATGGGTGACATGTGTAATATAAATGAGCAGTTTATACTCTTATATGCTCGGGAGTTGGAGGTGCAATAAACACTTGTTACGTAATAAGTAGTGGGTACTGCCTGTTTATATATCTTGTGGTGAAAATCATCCTAGTATTAAATCCTCTCTGCCAAGCTCCTCTAGTAAATCATTAAACTTAGACATACTAAAGGAGTAGCCCTTACGAATATTGTGGTCCACGTGATACTCTATTTGTCTACGATCCAGATCCTCCTTGTACTTAGTACTATAACTGTACCAATCGACAATCTTGTCAACAAGTTCATTTCGGGAATACTTATTCTTAAGGATAGTTATTAGGTGATACATTGCTCTTGCTCTTCCGTCACCAATAGCTCTAAAAGTATTACTGTCCAATAACATTTTTATTCCTGGGTGGTCCATAATCTCCTTTAAATCTATTGTTGTTCTACGGTTAACTACAATAGTAAACGCTTTTTGGTACTCAGCCCATATTTTCTGAGGTATGGTAGATAGCTCTTTACCGTATCCAGGACTTTTACCTACTAGTCTCTTAAGTTTCTGGGTCTTCTCATGGACACCGTATTCTGCTCTAATAAGGTGGTTATTACAGTCTAATTGTAGGTCCGGAAGTATTCTTTCCTCTTTACCTAAGCTATTAGGCTTAGTATCCGAGGAGAACAATAGTCCTGCTTGGTTTTTATACATTGTTCCGTAATGTCTAAGAAACACTCTTTTTAGTAGCTTAAGGTTATTTACATCTCCGGTGTCAACTAGTATATGTACGTGTGTACTTTTGTTCCCACTAAACCATTTAGAGTATTTGATACCATCGCGTAGTAACAACTTACACGCTTTGTTAGCGTATCTCTCGTTCTCCTCTGGAGTGTGATCATCGTACTCTAATACTATCTCACAATCTAATATGGAGCGATGGTTGTACTCTTCTATAGGACTATAACCAGAGTTATCATCAAGGTATAAGCACCTCTTAGCCCAGGTACTTTTAGGAGTTGGGTGGTGTACTAACATAATAGTTTTCTGGTGTTGGTATAGTTTATGTAACTCTGTTCTTAGGCTCATGTGGGGTTATGCGTATATAGTTATTCTTCTAACTATTTTAGATTGTAAGATATTTGTTTAGTCCTTAGGTGGTCGTACGTATTAGTTTTGTCATCCAGCATTTCGTGTGCTGTGCTTAATGCTTCGTTTAACAGATAATATATTTCTCTATCCTCTAAAAACCCGCTTATCACCTCTATGAATTCTAGTGTGGCAAGTTCACTTATAAAGTCATCCATACCTTCGTTCGATTCCACAAATTCTTCTAGTTTTCTTCTCTTATTCATTGTGCTACTCCTTGTAAGTCTTTGTTTAAGTCTCCTTTTAGGTACACACAAGTTATATTTCCGAAGTATTTGGTTACCCTTACTCTTGAATTATCGAATAACACTTCTTCACCAGGCAACATTCCTGATTCTACACCTAGAATATCCCATTCATCACCTGGTCCAGCAACCAGTTGCATAGTACCAACTACTTCTTCTTGTGGTTCTTCTCTCACCTGAAAAATTAACCCTAAATAACAATAGAGTTTCCCTACCGCGTTAAAGTCATCTACGTATATATTACCTAGTGGTTTGCCTTCTAATTCTATTTCTTCAACAGATGTAATAGCTGCATGCCATAAACCACCATAATAATATTCTGCAATCTTATTATCACATTGACTAACGTACTCTTTAAGTTCTTCTATCTTTTCTATTGCTTGTTCTTTATTCATTTTCTTAAATCTTTCTCCTTAATAGTCCCGTTCTTATTATAATATTGTAAACGCAGTCCTTTCCTATCATATATTGTAGCACAAACAACCTTTATATTACTTGTGGTGAAACGGGATGCAAACTGTTTATAAGGTTTCTTAGTAGCTGGACTATTAGTTTTTACTTGAACTAGCTCAACTACTCCTTTTTTTATGGCTATTAGATCAAAACCAGGAAACCTCTTCTGCTTACTATCTTTATCCCCACATTTACACACTAACCCTTCACCAGTGTAATCTTCACACTGGGTCTTACAAGTTAAGCAATAATCAGAGTATAAATCCTGTACCTTAGCGTATTTACTTACTTGCTCTGTGTCACCAACAAGGTACCCTTGTGACTTAAAGTACTCTTTAACCTTAGCTACTGACCGTTTACCTTTTGCTCTTGAACTCATAACAATTTTATTTGAAAAGGATTAAATGTCCATAAAGAAACATCAAAATCATTATCCTTCGCTATACGCCTATACCCCAGCCACACAGCTTTCTGTCTACTGTATAGCTTATTAAGTTTTTTATCTTCATGAAAAGCATTATGAAACTTAAAGTTGTTGTAATGCTCAAGGACTTCATCCACTACCTTAAAAGTGTAACTAGACCCTCTCCACCCTTCAGGAGTAAATTTATTTGCTTGTTGTACTAAGTGATCTAAATCAGTTCCTTTCTGTACTGTATCAACCACTATTGACGCGATGTTGTCTCCTCTTTTTGCACTCAGTGCAGCTTCTCTATTAAACTTCTTTCTTTCTCCTACCAATTTCCACACCATAGATTAACACAATCATCAGTCTTAACCTCTACATCTAAATTATTTTCTTTGATACGCTCTTTAAACTTCTGCACATTAAATGGCGGAACTAAGATATGGAATCCATTACGACTAGGCATCTCAATCCAAGATTCTGGATCAGATAATTGTCCCAGGATAACATATGTGCTAGTTGCATGTTTCTTATTGTCAATATCCACCATGTAGTATTTCTTCTCTGCTCGTGCACTCTTCTTTTGTAGACAACTAAACCACTTACTTTCATAATGCTTTAATCGTTCCCAATCATCATTTAGTATCCATTCAGAATGATAGATTTGCATTGTTCTAAATGCTTTACGTGTATCCCTAGGATTAAAGGTTAAGTACATGTTGAAGTCCTCAGGCTTAATAGGATCATGCTCAAAGCCTTTAATCATAGAAACCATACGAGTACACGCACTCAATTTATTATCCTCTCTGAGTACCATACGGAACACTGCAGGTCCTTTATGGTAGTCTGATGCTCCATAAGTTATTTCACTATTGTTCTTTGGTCTTGCTATAGCTATAAGAACATACACTTGATTCTCTGCAAACGTACACACCGCATCTACTTTCTCTATCACTGATTCAACAGCTTTTTTTATGTCTTCCATTCGTCCCTCAACTTATTTATTATTCTATCTATTCTTTCAGGTTCTCTCATTTTTTCTTGTCTCATAATCCTAACTCCTGCATTATTATACATCTATCGCATCTACATATATCTCCGTGTCGCAATTCACTCCAATCATAATGTTTAAACAAAACATCTCTAATTCGTTGTTTATCAACACAAGAATCTCCAATTAACCCCATAAACTCTGACCATTCAATATCTATGTATCCACTTGGGAACGCTGTTGCTGAATCATTAATTTGTATGGACCCAAACCATTCCTGGTTAGCAATAGTCTTCATTATTGTAGGGAACTCTTCTTCAAAACTCATATTGAGGCCCCACATCTGCAACTAGTAAACCAATTTCCTTCCACATACGGATTACTTGTGGACGATCATCAAATACTATACGAACATCATAAGAAGGTTTAATCTCTCGTTCATATATCTCCTGCTTAATAATGGAATCTTTTCTTTGATCACCAGTTTCTCTTGAGTAAAATGAGTCGTAGTGAACTCCATTTGAATCTAACCACTCTTGAGTTTTAAGAGCATACTTAGCTTCCCTACCGGTACAGATAATAACCCAGAACTGCTCAGACAAAGCATTAACTACATCAATTAACCTAGTATTCGGAATATCTAAGTGTACTTTATCTCCATCGTAAGGGCTTCTTATTCCCGCACAACTAGCTAGAGTACCATCAATATCTACTATGATAGCTTGTACTTTATCTAGGTCTTGAGTAACATCAAAATCTTTAGGTTCAACTAAGAATTGGTTGTACATATTCTTAATTACTTTTTCACCTACGGATTTACTTCTACCTATATCTCTTTGAATACAAGTCTTGATTGGTACATCAGTAAAATCCTTAACTATGAACTCAGCCTCATAGTCAGCAGCAATGGATTTAAGTACTATTTGGTGTTTTCCATGTAGGTTAGTATCAGCTACTATTACATCATGTCCTTCAGCTAGTGACTGCTCCACAAGTAAGTTTCTTGTTCGTACAATGTACTTTTCCCGTCCTCCTGACCATTTACCACTATCTAGCATAGCCCTTAGATCGTCTTTACATATTATTTTTGTAGTAGGGTTCTCTCTTTGATATTGCTCAGCCCAGAAACTCTTTCCTGATCCTGGCAATCCCTTAGTCATGTAGAGTTTACTCATACCTGTACTACCTCATAATAGTAATCACAAACTATTTGATTCATAACATAGACCTGTAAAGTTTGTATCTATCGCACTCAAACTCAACAATAAATAATCTGAATCCAGAACCGTAAGTTTCATTTGAGGATGAACCATAAGTCATCTCGCAGACATCCTTAATCAATATGTTATCACTCTTAATAGAGGTATTACACCAACTACCATTAAAGTCGAGATAATCTGAAAAGACCACGACTTCCCTTTCTGAATCCGTCTCATTAAAACTAAATTTTTCTATTTCTTTCATGGTTTCTTCCAGTTCTTGTAAGAAATATAAGTTGATTCATTATCTCGTTCTACTATGATGTTTTCGTCCTCATAAACCACATCTTCCTGTAATTGTCCTTTTCCCTCACTGTGATATATACTATTTTTACGCACACGAGTCCAATAGTACCTTTTTTTAGGTTCTTCAACCTCACACTCTTGCACAAATCTCTTTAACTCATCTATCTTCTTAATCGCTTGTTCTTTATTCATAGGGACCCCCACAAAAAATGTAGAACTAGATATATATAACAAATCGTTATAAAACCAAAACCTACAATTAAAGACGTTTCAAAACTCATGGTTTCTCTCCGTTCTTAAAATTAATATAGGTTGATTCTCCACCCCGTCCTACTATAATGTTTTCATCTTCATAAACAATATCGCCCCTAACTCCTGGTTCTTCTGTGTTGTTGTGCTGTATAATATTTTCACGCACAGAAGTATAATAATAATACTTTTTAGGTTCTTCAACCTCGCACTCTTGTACATATCTCTTTAACTCATCTATCTTTTTAATCGCTTGTTCTTTATTCATTTTGTTTATCCTCGTAACTTTGTAAAGTATTGTTAGTAATTACCTGTTGCAGAACTAATCTACACCTATTAGTAACTAGTTTCTTAGCATGTTTAAGACATAAAGTATCTGGGGAATCCTTAAATATAATAGTCTTCCATTCCTCTTCCCAAATATCGTTCCAAACACGATTGTGTAGCCCAAAACTCATAATACGCATATCAAGATCTTTTCCTTCATCAACGTACTTAAAGATAGTTTTGTCTATACGGGAGTTGGTACAGAACTTTTGTACTAAATGTACTGCGTATTCATCACCATTATATCTTACGTTATCATTACCAAACTGAGCAGCATTAGCCTCTTTAAATTCATCCCTAACGAACTTAGAACGTACACCTGTAGTTTCGTTCTTAATAGCCCATCCTTCAGCTTGAAGCTGTGGGTTACTCTTAGGAGGATACGCAGTTACTCCTATTAAGGAATCTTCAAACTTAATTTCTCTTGCGTCCTTCGCTGTTATAACTGTTATAGCGGGTACTGATTGTAATCCTATATTTTCAAAGACTGCCTGCATAACATCACTATGACAGAAACCTTCTGGTGTAAGAATATCAAATCCTAAGAATGGAGGAATAGTATCCCAATCATAAGGTAATGTGTGTTTAATCATGCACTCACCATAGAATATACAGCCTTCTGGAGTTATAGATAAATCCACACTACTCTTGATATACTCAATACATCTGTTGAAGTTCTTTTGGTACTCATGATCACCTTTTTCATGTAGTTGCTGGTTACGACTACCAAATACTAAGTAGCCATCACTATGTTTATAGAATCTAAAGTTAGCACCGTCCATCTTCTCTTGAATAACGATTCTATCCTCGTCGTTATCAAATATCTCTTGTACCTCATCATGTTCTAAACGAAGAATTTTAGGGTATTTAATAAAGTTTTCTATCATTGATTAAGCACCTTCTCCACCAAATCTTTACGATAAGGAATATCATACTCTTTAATACCCTTCTCTGTTAACCAAGGAATAATAAGCTTTTTGATCTTGAGGGGTTCACCATCAAGGGTCCACTCATTTTCAATGATGTATGCGTAAGTTGATAACTGCATAATATACTTACTAATAGCACAATCATCTAGTTCAGCAATAGGGTACTCTGCTGTTTTTACACGTCTAGCAGCTCTATCATAAAATACTTTACTTAAATCTTTACTGTTTGTTTTCCAATCAATAAGAGTAACATTATTATCCCCATCAATAAATAATAGATCTATAGTACCTGCAATCCTATGCTCATCACTGTATAGCTGCTCTTCTGGAAATACCATTTGTGGTTGATACAACCTTTCTGCTTGTTTCTCCCAGTTAGTAGCTAACATAATTTTAATTTGTGCAGCCCCATCATCAAACTCAGAAATATCTATTTGGTCGATGTCACCTAATAAGTAACTTTCTATAGCGTCGTGAACAAAGGTACCATGAGCTGCCGCAGAGTCTCTATTCTCTTCCCATAAGTCTATAATTTCCTCTCTACTTAATCCACCGTAATCATCGAATCGTTTACTTGTTGGCTCTTGCCATCCAGCGTAGTACTCATCAAGTACTGCTTCTGCATCAAACTGCCCAAAGTACTCCTTATACACTGTTGTAACACTAGTTAACTCCTCTCCCGTAACAGGATGGAAGTACTTGTGCCTCTCTTCTTCAAATACTGGCTTTTCAGCACTAATTAAATCTTTCATCATGATCTTATATTAATATTAGGTATGGGTAGTAATATAAAGGTACCGGTGAAATAGTAAATTATTACTGGTGCAGTAAAACTTATAGCCAAAGAAGTTAAGGACAGTTCACTAATACTCATTTTTCAAACCACTTATTATCCGTTATTGCACGATCATACACTTGCTCTGTTGGACCCTTCATTATTTGAAAACAGAACTCAGTCTTTGCCTTGAAAGGTTCAGTACTATTTAGATTCTTGATTATAGTATTGTATTTCTTTCGTTCATTCTTATCTTCATGGCTCTTTAAATGCTCAACTCTTTTAAGAAACTCTTCTCTTACGCTCATATGATCCATCATATCTTTGTAATCTAGGTTAGCAGATTTAAGTACCTTAACCCACTCATCAAACTCTTCTTTAGTACTTGACAACATATCAAAAGTTATTAATAACTCTCTGAAATGAGCTTGGTGTCTTGAACTATCTATAGTCTTTAAGAAGTCTTCTGCATCATACTTATGTACGTAGCTCATTCGATTCTCCTTGTAGTGTTGAAGAGTTCTAACTATCTTTATGTAATCTGCTATATGTTCATCAACGTATTCCTCAGGATCTATATAATTTACTTCTTTGAACTGTTCATCGAAGGTACCGTACAATCTTAGAGGAGCAAATCTATCCAACAAAGCAATATTTACTTTATAATCAAGATAATCTTTAGGGCTAGGATAATTTGTTATATCATTAAACATAAAACCGAAGCTTGTATCACTAAGATCTATCATCTCACCGATTGAACCATAAGCTCTTGTTTGCTTAGCTACTTTGGATTTACCATCAGCAGCAGATAATAAGTAAGTAACAATAGCACTTAAGTCCCTTTTACTTAGATCATTAATCTCATCAATATACACTAAGCTCTCTTGAGATAGTAGCTCCAGTTTAGGCCTGTTAGGATTAGCTGCAATAACCATGCTAAACCCTAAGTTACTGGTATTGTCTATCACTGTAGATTTACCAAATCCTGAAGGGGTAACTAATCTAAAGTTAGCACGTGACATCCATTGAGTAAGCACTATTGCAACCCACATCTTGTAGTGCTTAGGGTTTGAGTGTTCAAAGTCACTTAGGATATTAAATAGTTCTGTAAACGTATAGTGTTTCTCCGGGTTAATAGCCATCTTATCCTTACCTAATATCTGCCAGTACGCAGTGTTTTTATGGGCTACTTTACGGGTAGTAGTAGGTATAATTGGTAGTACCTTAGATAAATCTATTTCTTTTTTATTCTCATCATAAGCACTTAATAAGAATTTCTTCTCTCCTTTAACAAATACGTATCCCCAGAAGGACTGATCCGTATCTAATCCTGAGTCGCTAAGTGTTAATTTATCTAACTTTACTTGTGTTCCTTCTAGGTGTTGGAAGTCTAGTACGTTTATGTAGCTTCTCTTATAGAATTCTGATGTGTGGTTATTGTGTAGTAGGTTGCTCATGTTATTATTATTAATGTAAAGTGGGAGAGGCAGTTTATACACGTACCGAGGTGTTTACGATTACCTACCCAAACTAACACGTTGAGAGTCTCTGTTAGCGTTCATCTCTCGGCTTCTACGTCTTGTACTTATGGGTAGGGAATGATATAGACGGGATTTGAACCCGCAACAACCTCTTCCGAGAGCTCTCCCTGATTGAGCTACTATATCTTCGACGTCTTTCCGTCCCTCGTCAAACTTATGGACACTAGTAATCCAGTGGCGTATGCTTTAGCCAATGCACACAGCGGGATTCGAACCTGCATTTCACGAAGTAATTAGCTTCCCGTAACACGTCGCCGTGCTGCTATGTGTGCGTAATTAAAAACTATTTATAGGGTACCAAGCATAAGCTTCTCAAGAGGATCCACAACGTCACCAGTTGAGGTTGTAGCTAACTCTTTCTCTTTCTTAGGTGCTTTGTTGGCAGTGCTTTTAATTCCTTTAACCCAACGCTGAGCTAACCCAGGTTTACCTAGTAGTCTTTCAATATCTGAATCAGAGATACCCAACTCCTTTTGTACTTTCTTATCCACAGGGATTTTTACTTGTACGCCGACTTGAAATTCTACTAGGTTTTGGGACATAATTACTCTTTAGTTCTCCAGATTTCGTAACCGAAAGCAGTTACAGCATATACATAACCTTCTGTAAACCATGTATGCTCTATATTACTTGGGCAACCCCCCGTTCGCCAGGAATTATCTTCACCCTGTAGTTCTAGGTATTCCCATTTATTATCTTCTAAATACTGCTCTATCTCTTGGATAGACAGTACTTCAATATGTGTCAATTCTTTATTCCTCCATTGAAGCGAACCGTAGGCTTTTATACTGCATACGAGTACCTTTAACTTTATCTTCATAGGTTCCCCACTCCCAGAACACATAGATGTCATCTCCTAGTCCACCCACAGAAGCAAATTCTTCCGCTTGAGCTGGTGTAAGGAAGGATAGAGTACCTGGTTCTCCACCGTATTCTACTGTTGCGTTAAAGATTTTTTTAGGATCTCCTTTTTTATCCATAAACTTACTATCAAATGGCCCTGCTGCTTGATCGTACTCATGCTTCTTAACAATGATGAAGTCCCCTTCACTCTCAATGTCCTTGAAGTTAATGTTGCTGTACTTTCCGTTAACTTTGATTTCAATCTGTGTTTCTTTTCCTGTTGGTGTGTTAATTTCTTCTTCCATATTATTAATTTAATAGTTTAGCAAGCTTTTTTGCTAATTTACGTGTTTCCTGTGCTTCTTCTTCTATCTCTGATAATTCCATGCGTTGCACGTCAATATCGTGTAGTGCACCCGCTGTTACTTCAAGCATAGTTGATACCATGCTTTTGAAGTACTGAGCGAATTTATTTGCTTTATTGGTACTTTTTCTTAGTTGTTCTATTGGGTTTTTGTTAAACATTTTGTTTGTATTCCTGTGCGATCACAAGTTTCGTTTTCCCGCGTTAACAGGGTTCACTGCTTGCTTTGCAAATTTAAATTGTTGTAAGGCTGACTTAACTGATAAATCAGTAATCCTTTTTATATCTTCCGGTGAATCTATTTGTTCCTCTATTTCTACGTTTACTACTGCTACTACTTGCGAGGTTAACTCTCGATATTTGGTACTACTTGTTATCTTCATTTAGCTAATTCTTCTAAACGAAGTCTTACTTTAATAGCCCGCTTAATTAGTTCATCAATTGTTTCATCTGGATTTTCTACTAATCTATTAAATATCATTCCAGAAAAACTTCCTACGCTGTACTTATCCTTTACTAATTCTCTAATCTTACTTATCTGATCCTGAGTAAAAGTTGTTGTTGCTGTTTGTACCATGTTATACTAGTACGGCGTTTAATATATAAAGTTATTGGTGAAAATTTGCGTTCATCCCAGCTTTAATGAACTATTTTTGTAAAATAACTACAATAATTGTACATTTTATATAATTAATGTGATATTTTATATCTATCATATTTTTTATGCTAATATACACAAAAGTATACTAGTATACCTAGTCATCCTACTAGTCTATACTAGTATATACTAGTTTGTTATAAGAAGAGATATACTTGTGGTTACCTAGTACTCCTACATACTAGTATATACTAGTATAGATATAAAGAAGAGTATACTGGTAGTTACCTAGTACTAGTATATACTAGTATAGATATAAAGAGGATATATACTTGTATATACTAGTATAGATATAAAGAAGAGTATACAAGTGTTATTCTAGTATATACTAGTATACGCGGGAGAAATAGTAAACATATTCTTAAATATTCTTAAAAATCTCTTACTGCGTACCTATTGTTTTCAAATTCATGGTACTTCCAATACTTATCAAAAGACTTGAAACTAGTTTGACCATTGTGGTGTCCAACTTTTACTTCTTTTATCTCTGGCTCTTGTTCCTTAAGTTGAAGGAGTATATCCTTTTGTACATTTGCTAGCTCATATTTAGTGAGACAAGAAGCTCCTTTTGAATATAGGTGCTCCGCGTGTGCCTCTTCCATTTCCATAAACAATTCTAATGCTTTATTTTCTGATATGTTGGAATGTTCTGCATATTGTTTCAGGAAGGTTAAGTATTTCTTAGTTACCCATATAAAGTTGTTTAACCATTCATGTTGTTGTCTAGCTTCACTTGCTGTGAAGTTACTCTTTGACATCTCTTGGCACAAATTCATATACACTGCAAAGGATATAGGTGTTCCATCGTGTAGCTTTGTCAAATCTCTGAACTCAATCTTCTTGTCTGTAATCTTACATTTATTGTTTATCATCTTTATTTTTTAAACATATTTTTGGTACTGTTCTTTCCATTTGAAGCCTAAGTCACATAGAGTCTGTATCTTAGATAGTGTTCTAAGGTCTACATAGCCTTGTGATGAGCATCCGATGAAGTTTATGTGGTTGTATACCTCTTGGTTAATAATCTCCTTTCTCAAGGCAAATGAGAGAGTTTTATCAAATGTTGGTGTATGCTCTACACACATACTTCTACTTTGGAGTGCTCCAATATGTTCGTTTGGTGTTCCTTTATCATTTGTTATTACGCAGAACCTATATCCAACAGTAGTTTCTGATACATCAACTTTCTGTGTTGTGTTATACTCCACTTTATCCCCACTCATTGCTTGTTTTAGTAGTGCACTAGCAGATACGTTACGAGTTATTGCTTGTACATCATCGAATACAACTAACTTTATTCCTCTGTTTTCCCATTCACACATAAGCTCGAATAGTTTCTTAGGTGTCATGTGTCCTGTGACCCACTCTATTCGTGGTGCTTGCTCACACGCTTGGCGGACAGCTGTACTTTTACCACTACCTGCATAGCCATTTATCCATAGATTATTTATTAACCCATTAGTCCATGCTAGTGCTACTGCGTTAAGCTCCTCGAAGCTCTCAAGTTCTGTTATAAGCTGTTTACTTGCCATTTATTTAGTTACTCTTATTTGTTTTGAGTCCTCTTTGTCTCTCGTATACTCTGTGTATTTCTTTTCCACAAAAACTGCGAAGTGTCTTAACCTGCTGTAGCAAAATGTACTTACTAGTATATGCAGTTCTGCTCCTTTAGTATCCTCGTATACTTCTTTGAAAGCATCAGAATATTCTTCTGTGAAGTCAATACATAGATTTTCATACTCTCTTTTAATGAATTCTTCTTTATTCATTGTTTTTTTAATCCTCTGTATTCATGTCCGTGTGTGTGTAATGGTTCTGTTTTATCCTTTATATTACCAGTCCATCCGTGCTCAAGAGCTATCTTTTCTAGTTCTCCACCTTTATCTACGTCTGTATAGTTTAGTCCTTTATCTTGTTTGTATAGGTTTCCATTTTCTACTTTATATAGTTGTTCTTGCCATACAAATCTTGTGTTGTCGTATTCTTGTTTCATCTTTTAGTTACTCCCACACCCTCTACATTCCATATATATTTCATCCCTATCGACATCAATATGAGTCAACGTATCATCTGACCCGCAGTTCATACACAGTTCTTTATCCTCTGCTTCTTGCACACACACTTCTAGTGCTGATTCTGGTGTGAAGTGTTCTGCATTGTAGTCTAAGTCTATGTGTTTATCGCAGTAGTGACAATATATTACTGACATTTTAGTATCTCTCCCCGTCCTCTGTGAATTCCCACTCGTTAATATCACACACTTCTTTAAAGTTTTCTTCACCGTTTTCATACTCTATGTATTCGTACCCGTATTTCTCTAGTTTCTTGCATATCTCTCTTAAGTCTTCTTCGTGCTCCTTCTCTAGTACGTCCAGTTCCTCTCCGTCCTCTAGTTCGTAATCGTAAGGTTCTATAAATACATCGAAGCTGTTCTCGTGATAATAGTGTCCGCTGTGCTTTAAAGTAAGCCTGTCCTCTCCCTTTTCATGTTTATAGGTTAGCCTTCCCGTTAAGCATACTCCATCTCCTTTTGAGTAGTTTAAGGAGTAGAATACGTTAAAGTCCTCTACTATGTACCCTTGTTCTTCTAATAAGTGTTTAGCCGCATCCGTCATGTCTTCTTTTAAGAAGGACGTATCATTATCTTTTCTAGATTCTTCTAGTGCTCTTTGTTGTGCGTCTTCGTCTAGTTCTTCGTATTGATACACGTTTATTTGTTGTGTTCTCATTTTTATTCTATGTCCTCAATCATGTCTATCAGTTGTTGTTTTGTTAATTCTTGTTTCATTGTTCTAAATCCTCTATTTGTCTAATTTGTTCCATGTATAATTATTCTGTCTATGCCTTCATACTCTAGATATACTTCATCGTATTTGTTCAGTAGTCGTGTTTGATATTTTACAGCTATATCATACCCGTGTTCTGTGCTTAAGTTAAAGCGTCTGTGCTCTTTATTTGTTTTCATCTTATAAAATTAAGGAGTATAAATCCTAGCTACTGCCAGGATAGGAATAAATGTAAGGGGGCATCAAATTAAGGAGTATAAATCCTTCCTCCTCATGAGTTCCTAACATAATAACTTCTGTTATGTCTTCTAAATCTTCAAAATGAATTATGCAGTCTTCGTTGAGAATTTGTTCTCTAGTATAATTCTTAATCTGAAAATCATTAAAATCGCGATATTGCGTATAATTTTCACATAAATCTATAACGTCCAGCTCTGTTTCTTTACCGCTTAATTTTTCTTGTTTCTCTAGATGTAAGAATAGTAATTCTAACGCAGTTGTAGAAAACTCATCTGCTCTATTTAAATGTTCAAATTCTCTTACAAAACTAAATGCGTCGAGTGTTTTTTTCATTGTTCTACACCTTCTATTGTTGCTACAAGCTTGTTGAGGTATCGTTGCTCTCGAGCTTCGTTCCACGTTGCGTCGATGTTGTTGTATGCGTAGACTGCGAAGCGTACCCCCTTTCTGCTAACGTGTGCTGTTCCGTCATCAAAAAATTCTGCGTCGTTTTGGTCTTCTATGAAATAATCGGTTTCTTCGTTTATTCTTTGAACAATTGCTTCTGCGTATTCTTCTTGTCTAAAATTTTGTTGTGTTAATTCTTGTTTCATTATTCTATAATCTCATCAATTCGTTTTATTGTGTTCTCATCAGCGTATCTATTTAGTAAGTATCTTATGAAGGAAACAGATGCTTGTTCATTAATTCCAAACTCCTCAAAATAGCTTATGTCAACTTCTAAATCTTCAAGATTATAAGCATCATACTCTGCCGTTTGCGGTGTTATTTCTTGTTTCATTGTTCTAAATCCTCCATCTTACGAGAGTATTCTTCTTTAGTAAACTGAACATTACAAATCATATAACGATATTCTTTATTATCCTTTAAACCAACACAACCGTAGCAATCAGAGCAATCAGTGCAATCAGAGCAATAAGTGCAATCAGAGCAATCAAAGCAATAAGTGCAATCAGAGCAATAAGTGCAATTAGAGCAATAAGTGCAATCAGTGCAATCATAGCAATCAAAGCAATTAGTGCAATCAGAGCAAACAAAACAATCAGTGCAATAAGTGCAATCAGTGCAATCAGTGCAATCATAGCAAACAAAACAATTAGTGCAATCAGAGCAATCAGAGCAATCAATGCAATCAATTTTTTTATTATTGAGGATTTTAGCTTTTAAAAGCAGTAACTCATCCTTATCAGAACCTAGAATAAGTTCTTTATTTGTTTTCATCTTAAAAATTAAGGATTATGAATCCTTCCCCCTCAGTAGTTCCAACCATAATAACTTCTGTTTGGTCTCTTAAATCATCAATATTCATTATACAGTCTTCATTATGAATTTGTTCTCTGGTATAATACTTGTTCTGAAAGTGCTCAAAATCTACATATTCCGTGTATTCACAACACAAAGCTATGACGTCCAGCTCTACTTCCTCGCCTGTTGAGTCCTCAAAGTCCTCTAGATAATTGAATAACGCGTCTAAACCATGATAAGAAAAGTTACCTAATCGTTCAAAGGCTCTCTCAAAATCGTATCTGCTTATTGTTTGTTTCATTGTTTTTTATTCCTCTTGTACAAAGTTGTATGTCTCTATAAATAATTCTTCGCCTTCCGATGCGTTATGTAGTAGCTCTTTGAGTGTCTGATTAGACAGCTCGTATTCTGTAAGCGTATCCATATATTCATATACTTCGTCTGTGGTGGGTTCTGGCATAGCCTCAGTTATTGCTATGTATCCTTCATCCTTGTCCCATTCGATGAAGTATGTCTTCCCGTCTTGCTTTATCTCGTGTGTTTTTGTGTTATTCATTTGTTATTTCTCCATGCCTCTCGAATGATGTCTGGTGTCCCTGCTGGGTCGTAACCAATTATCTCTAGAGCAGTATTTGCGTGTAGTGAGTCAAGAGCCTTATTTTTTGTACTGTTAAAGTACTGTGTGGCTTTTTTACCCCATTTTTTATGTGTATCTAGCCCTTTAATGTACTCGCTCGTCTTTTTCCATTTATCTGTTGTTGCGTTGTGTAAATTTTCTTTTTTCATTGTTTTTTAATATCCTCTAATTGTTTTCGTTCCGCGTATGTAAAGTTTACGCTTGACTGTGTCAATATCTGCCAGTTATAGGAGCAGTCCGTAAACATATCCTCAAGCTTGTCTTCTATCTCTTCTAGTGTTTCCTTATTTAAAAATCCTACAAAGTGCATTGTTCCTTTATCTGTGAGTACTCCAACCGCTGTATAACAAACCACTATAATATAGCCTCTACCATTTTTGCGTTTATTACCTCTTCAGTAACAAATATAGCGTCTTGCTCTAATATCTCACATAGTTGTGTTGCTAGTGCTTGAACCTTAAGGGTGTCTTCTCCTATTATCTCAACCTTAAGAGATTCCTCTTCTTTTCCTTCCCAGATACCGCTGGCTTTGATAAGCGTGTATCCTCGAACATTCCCGCTTAAGAAGTCCTTAATCTTGTCTGTTTCTACTTTTCCTGTTCTGTTGTTTGCTCCTATATAGAGCGTGTGTTTATTTTGTTTCATTGTTTGTTTAACTCCGGTTCGTATCCAAACTCCTTTGCTATCTGTGTAATCGTCTTGTTGTGTCTCTCATTTTCTGCTTTTATTTGTTTTGTGTTCATAGTCTTAATACCTGTGTTGCTCTTGTCATGTAGTCGGCACAGTTTTTATATGCGTCTGCTCGTCCTTCATGGTAGTCATACATAAGGGCATCTTTGCCTACTCTTTGCATCGAGTCCTCTTCCTCTTGTGCCATCTCATTAAAGAATTCAGCAATTCGTTTAAGCTTTATTTCTCGTAGTTCTTTATTCATTGTTTTTTAACCTCTAGTTCTGCTTTAAGTTTCCGTCTAATACGCATAAACGGCTTTATACGGTGAGGGGCTAAATCAGAAAGTTTTATTCTGTTAATTGTTTCTAACTCCTCTTTTATGTCCTCGATTGTTGTTTCTTGTTTCATTGTTTAAGCTCCTCTTCTTTTGTTGTTTCCGTCTGTGTTTCTGTATACTCATTAGTGAACATTGTTAGATATTCCCATTCTGTACACATTCTTTTTTGTTGTTGTATATTCATTTTTTGTTGTACCTTATTTTTACGTCTTGTTTTATGTATTTGCTCACAAAAGGAATTAACCAATTTGTGAAGGGAGTTACTACACATAAGAATACCACCACAGCAACAAGATGTTTTCTTGCTATCGTAATACTTGTTCCATAGCTGTTATGGTATAAGCTTTCGTATGTGTTGAAACTTTGTTTTTCCATAATACTCATTCGGGGGTGGAGTATATAAACCCGATGCACAACAAATCCATAAGTCTTATATAGTATTAACAAAAGGGTATACTAGTATACACATATGTATATTAGTATATACTACTCTACTGTATAAGTATATTTGGGGTGTGTGTATAGCCTACTCATATTATCTATACTAGTACACACTAGTATCAATACTAGTATACACTAGTATCAATACTAGTATACACTAGTATCAATACTAGTATACACTAGTATCAATACTAGTATACACTAGTAGGCACTAGTGTATGTACTAGTAGATACTATACATGTACTAGATATACTATATGTACTAGTCTACATACTACATACTAGTAGTTACTTGTTCTCATATTATCCTTGTGTGTCTAGTACTTGCTAGTAGTTACTAGTAGTATTCTTGTTCTTGTTGTTCTTGTTGTGTTACTAGTGCATAGCTGAGAATAACACAGGGAGTTTCTAAAAGCATAAGATACTAAAGACATACAAACACATGGCTAAACAAAATAACTTGTTACAACAGCACACAGTGAGAATAAGAGGGTGCTTCAAGAAAAACCACACAAAACAAAACCACAGAAGGATATAGGAGGGGGTATGTCAAGATATTCTGCGTATGTCAAGATATTCTTTGTGTACCTCTGAGGGATACTAGTATACTAGTCTATACTAGTCTATTA
>Ga0136601_1000268_pt1 | contig 24785 bp, 24 predicted proteins | sample AntRauMFilla2699_FD_181020 | JGI IMG/M metagenome (GOLD analysis project Ga0136601, IMG submission 181020) | Saline lake microbial communities from Rauer Islands, Antarctica - Metagenome Filla 2 #699 | ecosystem: Environmental > Aquatic > Non-marine Saline and Alkaline > Saline | place...
CGATTATAACATTGATAAGCTTGACTACATTGGCATTATCTTTGGTGCAGGTGGCTTACACTTCCCGCGTTAATCTCTGTTAGTATCAGGACTATCTGCGACGGATTGTCCCGACTTGTCATCAATAGAGATTAAACATGCCTAAAAAGTCTAAGCTCGATAAAGATCTGGTATATAACACCATTGCCTCACATGACGGCAATATCTCAAGAGCAGCTGAGGAACTGGGCGTAGCCCGGTCAACCCTGCAACACCGCTATAGCTCGCTCAAAAACGGCACAGCACTCGACCTTCAAGCAGTCGACGGCGAACCAGACGAAAGCCCGACCAAAGTCAAGAAGACTGAAACCGAGCATATCTCCTACACCCACAAGGGTGAAAACGAACTCAACTTCGTCGCAATGATGCGAGACAAATTAACCGCAGAAGAAATAGCCAAAATCGCTGGCTACGACATGCGGAAATGGAAAGTAACCGAAGCACGTTTTAACCAATGGCAAGTAGCTGGTAAGAAACGAAACGGACAAGAAGAAGGAACAAAACGATGGCTTCCAGAGGACTTATGGAAGGAACAACTCTACCAAGTCAAATTCAAGCTCGAACGCCGGGCTCCGAAGTACGTGCAGGATGCCGTGGAAAGAATGATGGAGAAATGGGTCGGACCACCAAAGGCACCAAAGATCAAGCGGCGTGCGACGATGTCAAAGCCGCATATGCTCGAAATAAGCCTGTTCGACGCTCACTTTGGGAAGCTGGCTTGGCAAGAAGAGACTGGCGAGGATTACAACCTAAAAATCGCTGAGAACATCTACCTCGGTGCGGTCGACGATCTCCTTGACCGTGCTTCAGTCTTCGATGTCGAACGGATCGTCTTCCCAATCGGCCAAGACTTCTTCAACGTCGATAATTGGAAAGGCGAAACCAGCAACGGTACGCTGGTCGAATCGACAGACGATCGATTCTCCAAAATCTTCACCGTGGGCGTAGAAGCCATCAAGTGGGCCTTAATGCGTTGTAGGGACGTCACACCGGTCCACGTGCTTTGGAGCCCAGGAAACCACGACAGAAGCACTTCCTGGTACCTCACGAAGACGATTGAGCAATACTGCATTGGTGCCGGGATCGAAGACATTACCTTCGACATGACTCCAGGCCAACGTAAATACGAACTCTACGGCAACACTCTCATTGGTTTCACTCACTCTTGTGATGAGAGAATGGCCGATCTTCCGCTAATCATGGCGAAAGAAGAGAAAATGATGTGGGCTCAAGCAGAATTCCACCAATGGCATGTCGGGCATTTTCATAAAAAGAAACAGACTCGGTTTATTGCTGGTGATACTTTCAATGGTGTCGGCGTCACGATTTTGCCAAGTCTAACAGCCACGGACTCATATCATTATAGGCACGGCTGGGTGAAACCGCACCGAGCAGCCGAGGCTTACTTGTGGTCTAAGGATAAGGGATTATCTAATTTCATGGTCCATAGTGTTTAGAGTATTAAACGAGAATGGCTACACGTTTAACAACAGAACAATTTATAGAAAGATCTAAAAAGATTCATGGCGACAAATATGATTATTCTAAAGTAGAATATATCAGCTCTTTTTTGAAAGTGGTTATAATTTGCCCCGTACATGGAGAATTTGAGCAAGCTCCGAACAACCACATTAATTGTTGTAGTGGTTGTCTCAAATGTGCTAATGTTGATAATATTATTAGATTAGCGGATTCTAATAAATCATCGACAGAAAAATTTGTGCTCCAAGCAGAAGAAATTCACGGCGACAGATACGATTATTCTAAAGTAGAGTATTCTTCTTATAAATCAAGAATTGTTATAATTTGCCCTGATCATGGAGAATTTTTACAATCTCCAGTGAAGCATATCAATAGGAAACAGGGATGTCCTAAATGTGGTGTTGATAAAGTTTCCTCATTTAATTCTTTGTCAACATTAGAATTTGTTAAAAAAGCTGTTGAGATTCATGGCGACAAATATGATTATTCTAAAGTAGAATATCGCAAATGGGATGAATATGTATCAATAATCTGCCGGAAACATGGTGAATTTTTACAGTCACCGAACGGTCATCTTCAAGGAAGAGGTTGCTCAAAATGCCCAGGAGTCATCTCAAAGCCGCATCAAAAGATCCTCGACACAATTCCAAGCAATGTTTCTGTTGTCAATAACGACAGATCTGCTTTAGACGGTTTTGAGATTGATATTTGGATTCCTGACCACAAATTCGGAATAGAAATTAATGGGTGCTATTGGCATGGGACCAACAACAAAATTGACAATTACCCTTCCAAACATTTAAATAAATATAATTTAGCCAAATCGAAAGGAATAGATCTTTATCAATTTTGGGATCATGAGATAGATGATAAATTCGATGTGGTGAAGAGCATGGTGTCCCACCGATTGGGGATATCCAATAGGATATTCGCCAGAAAGTGTGAAATATCTAAATCTGATAATAGTTCGGTTAAGCCTTTTATGGACTCTTCACACCTACAGGGGCATCGAAACGCTAGTCAATCTTATTGTCTGAAAGTTGATAATAAGATTGTGGCATCTTTGACTCTTTCTAGACACGCAAAACACGAATGGGAAATAATAAGGTATGCTTGTTCTTTGAAACACACTGTGGTTGGTGGTTTTTCTAGATTATTCAAGGCTTTTATTAGAGAGTACAGTCCAAGTCAGGTTATGACCTTTGCTGATGCTAGGCATAGCAACGGCGGTGTTTATTCAAGAAATGGTTTAAAATTATACAGTCACACTAAACCAAATTATTTCTATGTTAAAGGAAGACGTGTCTTTTCTAGACAAAAATGTCAAAAACATAAATTGTCAAGATTTCTAGGAGATGGGTTTGATCCTGAAAAATCTGAATCAGAGAATATGTTTCTCAATGGTTATACTAAAGTTTATGATGCTGGTCACCATAAGCTTATTTGGAGATATGATGAATGAAAGCTAAACCAATAAAAGAATATCGATGGGGCTTTGATCCAATGTGCCATATCCGAATGTTCCCATGTCGAATTGAATTTTCCTGGTCCAATGTCTATGAGAATCATACCTGTGATTCTCAAGGGAAGCCGAAAAAGCACTAATTGTTGGTCGTGGAATGGAGATATTGAATCCCCGACATTAAAGCCTAGTATACTCACTGATCAGAGTCCCGAAGGACCAAGATGTCATTCGTTCGTTAACGACGGTATGGTAAAATATTAATCTGATTGTACTCATGAGTTAGCTGGACAATCATTGCCACTCCTAGAAGTCGAATAATGAAACTCTCTCTTATAAACGAGTCTTTGACGTCTGAAGAAATGCAGATCTTGGATGCTTGGAATCGCGGCGAGATCGAAAAAGGCGACAATTTGTATGACAGTGCCCAAGATCTGTTCAAGAAACTTGGGACTCAAGTTATGCTTTCTGAATCTGCACCAGATCTTAAAGAATTGAAGAAGCATCGCCAAATTTTGGATGATGAAGAAAAATCAAAAGCCAAAAAGCTAAGGCTGTCTGGGGCGATGGGAATGTCGGTGTATGGAAATCTGTTGTCAACGGAAAGACTTGGTATGTGTCTAATACCCATAGATTATATCGAACCAGTAAAACATTAGACGGAATTATCGATGAATTCCATAATAACGTTAAAGAAACTTCATGAGTATTAAACAGGGATGGCTGCACGTTTAACAACAGAACAATTTATCGAACAGGCTATATCTATTCATGGCGATAAATATGATTATTCTAAAGTAGAATATATTAATAGTAAGAAGTCTGTTGTGATTGTTTGTTCTAAACACCAGCAATTTAGTCAAGTTGCTGGTGTTCATCTTAGGGGTGGTAATTGCCCGAGTTGTACTCACGACGAATACAGGGCTATCCATCAACTTGGCAAAAAAGAGTTTGTCGCTAAGTCTGTGTTAGTTCATGGCGACAAGTATGTTTATGATGATGTTGAATATGAAACATCACATAAGCATGTTAAAATTGTTTGTCGTATCCATGGGGAATTCTCACAAACACCAACAAGGCATCTCGCTGGCTCTGGGTGTCAAAAATGTGCTAAAATTTCTAGGTCGAAAAAGAATACTTCAAGTTTGCAAAAATTTGTAAGAAAGGCTAGAGATGTTCATGATAATAAGTATGATTATTCCAAATCTGACTATATTTCAGCAACTAGTAAAATAGAAATAATCTGCGGATCTCATGGGTCTTTTTATCAGACTCCGAATTCTCACTTATGTGGATCTGGCTGTCCTAATTGTGGATTATTAGAGTCTCATAATCGTTTGAACTTAGAAGATTTTATAAACAAAGCCAATGCTATTCATGGTGACATATACGATTATTCAAAATCGGTATATGTCACGCAATTGGTTAAGATAGAAATTGGTTGTAAAAAGCATGGGTCGTTTTGGCAAGCACCGACAAATCATTACAAAGGTCAGGGATGTCCGATATGTAATATTTCGGTTCCGCATAGGCTGGTTACTCAATATCTTGATTCTTTGGGTGTTGAGTATGAGATAAACAATAGATCTGTTTTAGACGGTCTTGAAATTGATGTTTGGGTTCCTGGCCAAAATTTTGGTATTGAAATTAATGGGTGTTATTGGCATGGGGCTAAGTCGATTGATGAAAATAGTAACGCTAAAGACAGACATTTTATGAAGTATGTCAGGTCTATAGAGAAAAACATCTCGTTGTATCAATTTTGGGACCACGAGATTTTGAGCAATTTTTCTTTAATTGAATCGATGATTTCTTATAAACTTGGGAAATTGAGAAAAATAGGTGCTAGGAAGTGTTCTTTCAAAAAGTGTACTAATTCTGAAGTGTCTGGGTTCATGAACCTTTCGCATTTACAATCTCATAGAAATGCTAGATTGAATTATGGACTTTTTTATGATGGTGATCTAGTTTCTCTTTTAAGCTTTTCAAAACACCCCAAGCATGAATGGGAGGTGATTAGATATGCTTCTTTGCCGGGATATTCTGTTCAGGGAGGTTTTTCTAAGCTGTTTTCAAAATTCATTTCTGATTTTGATCCAAGCGAAATTCTGACTTTCGCTGATTGTAGGATTAGCGAGGGTAATTTATATCTAAAGAATGGATTTGTTTTTGAAAGCTATACTACACCCAATTATTTTTATTACAAGGCTGGTAATGTTTATTCTAGGCAGAGGTGCCAAAAACACAAGTTGAATAGATTATTAGGTGATTGCTTTGATCCAGGCTGTTCGGAATTCGAAAACATGCTAAATAATGGGTATGTTAGAACATATGATGCCGGTCATTTAAAATTACTTTGGAATAAAATAATCTAATTGTGAGTATTAATTGTGAGTTGTGCAGGTTCAATTTCAGGTCCGGGCGGCATTGGACCTTCGATACTTAAGATGAATACGGAACCTCTGAAGAGGTATGTTCTTCATAAGCTTGGTTATCCTAATATTAATGTGGAATTAACCGAAGAGCAACTAGAAGATATTATTCGGGTTGCTGGCGATTTTATTGCCATGTATTTCCCTAGGGAACAGAAAGTAGCCACTTTTTACACAATCCCGCTTCAAGCCACATATCCAATGCCTGATGATGCTTGGTGGATTGAAGAAGTCAGTTGGGACCCCTACGTTGGTAACTTCAACGACATCTTCGGAGTCGGCCAGTATCTACTGAACTCTGGCAACTTCTTCGGCCCGAACACGATGGTCTTGGACTTCCACCTTGTCCAGCATTATCGAAGGCACTCAGCTAAGATTCTTGGCGTCGAGGGTCGTTGGGAAGTGATGGGCGAAGTGGAAGGACCCGTCATTGATGACGCATTGGATGCTGAGTTCCAGAAGATTCGGCTCATTCCTACGCCGAAAGCAGCTTTCCCGGTGGTAGTGATCTACTTGCCTTGTATCAACCACTTCCGGAGCCCCCAGGCACGGAAATTGGCGTATGATTACGTTGAGGCGGAGGCTCGGATTGCTTTGGGTATGGCTCGTCGTAAGATCCAGGGCGTACCCACACCGGATGGTGGAACTCTCACTTATGATGGTGAGGCTCTGGTCAAAGAAGGCGAGGAATTGAAAGAGAAGATCCTGGAGCAGGCTATGCTTCAGGGCGAGCCTCTTGGGATTATCGCTATCTAATCAAGTGGTACATGATGCTGATAATTACGATTATCGCTGCCATGATGGTCGTTTTGACTGCTACCACTAATTCTCTTTGTATCGCCACAGGGTCCATGTGGGTTGGTAGGACTGTCATTAAGTTGGTTTGAGCTTGGCTGGTTGGTCGTCCTTGTACTGGTTGGGCGTAGGTCGTTTGGACTTGCCTTCCTTGGATTGGTGGCTTTGCGACGTAGAATTTGTCGAGCCCTCCGACATTTTTGGCCAGAACTCTTAATTCTGTGCCCTGTTTCCAGACAATGTCGTCGGCTGCGATTTTGCCTGATGCGGCTAGTCTTTGTAGTGTGTCTTGCTCGATGGGGCCACATACTTGTCCACCGGGTTTTTTGAAGTACCAAATTTTTTGCATTGCTTTTCAGTCGAACCTAAAATAGAGGTAATGTTATGGAACCAATTGAAATCGGTAATTTGTTACAAGTGAAGCCCGGTGACTTAATTCAGGTCCCGCACTGTGAACCACCGAGTGAAGTCAGTACCCTTCGTTTTTCGGCTTATTATGCTGAAAGTGGGTGTGGGGATGGACTTGTATCTCTTGCCGATGCGTTGGCTGCTTTACCTGGTTCTGAAGTTATTTACGGGGTTAATTTTGGTCCTCCGAATTACAGAACCAAATGGTTACGTTTACCACCGACTCAATTGGTATGTCCTTGCCCTGGTAATACAGACTGGTATGGTATTCTGAAAGATCTTCCTCGTGCGAACGTGCCAGAGGAGCCCGGTCCTTGTTCTATTGAGTCATCTCAATGGTGTAATCCTGAACTTGATGAAGAAAATCCAAAGCTTGGTCCGAATACCTACTTCAAAGAAAATGAGTACCCATTAGGTATTGGGTTCTTGCCTCCTATTACACCGAACCAACGAGACTAATATGCCTGATAGGGTATGCACAACATGTAAACAAAACAAGTCGGCTAATCAATTTGGTCGAGTGAAGTCTCGTTGTATCGATTGCGATAAGATCATTAAATCAGAGCGAAACAAACGATGGTATGAAAACAATCGGGAAAGAGAGATTCAGAAGCGTTTGATTTATGCTAAACAGAATAGGTCTGACTGTAGCCGTCGACATAGAGAATATCGAGAAAGATTGAGAATAGAATGTTATAATATTCTTGGTAATGTTTGCATTTGTGGCGAAACCGACCAGAATGTGTTTCAAATTGACCATATCAACGATGATGGTGGAGAAGATCGTCGTGAATTAGCTCCTCCCCAATTATTGCTTAAAGTGCAGGATTGTCCTGAAAGACATCAAATTCTTTGTGCTAATTGCAATTGGAGAAAAAGGCAATCTTGGTTGCAGCGTAGTGAACCTGTCACTAAATTGCGAAATAAAGCAATCGAAAAGTACGGTGGCTGTTGTTTCGAGTGCAGCATTAATGATTATGAAGTTTTGCAATTCGACCATGTTGATAACGATGGTGTAAACAATTTTAGAAACCGAGTTATGAAGAAGAGGTATAATTCGTACATTAAAGAAGATCACAATGTTCAATTACTTTGTTGTAATTGTCACCAACGAAAGTCACTTGAATTATTGAAGGTATAATCATGAGCCTTTACGATTTTGGTTCAAGGGAAGATCAACCGGGGCCTAATCATTTTCTACAACAGTCTCAGGACAATCGTTCTGATCAGCAAAAGGAAGATGGTCCTTTATCGATTTATCGTCCGGATTCTCCTGAGGTGCTAACTGCTCGTACTCAAGCGGATGAGACGATCAACACTTCTGGGGCTCAGGTTAAGATTTATCCGCGTACTGATAATGCGGATTTTGACCTTGTATGGGAAGAAAATCCTGATCCTACATACTTGAATCATTATCGGATGAAGGCTTTTTTCAAGCCTGCTAATTTGAAGATTGAGTTGAAGAAGTGGGGGATTCAGACTGAGGCTCCGACTGAGATTGTTTTCAGTCATAGGATGCTTTATGAGGTGCTTGGTGAGCGGATGCTCAGAGCTGGTGATGTGATTTATCTTCCGTATAATGCGGCTGCGATCAATCCGACTCATTATCGTGTGACTAACGGGGCTCCTTCTGGGAATTTCCGTTATGTGTGGTTTTATTTTACTTGCCAAGCTGTCGTGCTCAAGGCCGATAGTACGATTCGTCCGCAAGATGATCTCCAGGATCGTCCTCAGGATGATCCGGGCGGTGCTGGTTTTCGGGAGTCTTATTAATGGCTGAAGGATTTAATCCTTTGCGTCGTGCTCTTGAAGTTAAGATGCATGCGGTTGTGAATGATGCGGCTCGTGATATTGCTGATCGGGTGAATAAGGTCGAGCCTCAGTTTAGGGCGAAGCCGGAGCAGACGGGTTCGGGGCCTCAGGCGGCTGAGGTGACTGTTACGGGGGCTGCTGAGTTACCCAAAGATAAGAAGGCTAAGATTATTCAAGGAATCGAGGCGGCAATTGAGGATACTTTAAAACGATGAAATTATGCAATGAATGTGGAGAAAGTGATCATGAGGTTCTCCAATTTGATCATATTGATAACGACGGCATCAATGGTTCAAAATATGGCGTTGCTGCATCGAGATATCGAAAATATATCAACACTGATTTAAACATACAATTATTGTGTTGTAATTGTTATCAAATAAAGTCAGTAAACAAATTGAAGGTTTAAAGTGGGTATCTATCAATTTGATGGCGATCTCCGACAGTCTCCGAATCCTGAGTCTTTGGGGCCGCATGTTCGTAAGATTCCTGCTATTCAGCAGCTTGATGATATTCAGGATAAGCGTGTTGAACTCATGGGTGAGTTCACTGGGCAGTATTCTGCGTATGTTCGTGAGGATGTGCCTGTTGCTTTTCATGCTCTTGAGCGTTCTTTGAAGCATTATTTTGGTGATCTTCCGGTTCCGGCTAAGGATCATGTTCGGTTTATGAGGGTGCGGATTGCGGGTTCTAATCGGGCTGTTTTGATGCATACTCAGGCTCAGCAGGAGGGGCAGACTATTCTTCCTATTGCTGCTCTGTCTGGTGGGAAGGATTATGAATTTAATCCAGAGAAATATAGTTTACCCTTTTTCCCTATGGCTGTTCGTTATCTTAATAACTCGCGTAATAAGGTTGCGAAGGTCTTTCGGCCTGTTCCGGTTTTGGTGAATTACACGTTGACTGTGGTTACTGAGTCGAAACGTGATATGGGTACGATTCAGACTCATTTGATGCGTCGGTTCAATCCTTATGCTGAATTGATGGTCGATGATGGGAGAATTAGTGGTGCTGTTCAATTGCATTATAAAGGTGCAAATACTACTACTGAGTTGGAAGTTCCTTTTGATCAGGACCAAGTAAATACCTGGGAATTGAATTTTCAAGCTGAGACTTGGATTCCTTTGCCAGAGCTTGTTACGCCTACTGTTCGCGGTACGATTGCCGTTTGGAAAGAAAGCTGCACGAGCACAGTTGATCTAAACATTCCTCCGTTCTTAGAAGCCGGGGCTTAAAAATGAAATTATACCTCATCAGTGAAGCCACGGTAGATCAGGTTCAACGGAAGATCCCGACATGGGCTAAGAAATATTTCGACGGCGACGAACAGAAAGCTGCCGATCTTCTTCCAGATATTATCGCTTCTGATCCAACACGAGGAAAGTATTCTGAGTGGTTGGTTAAACAGTGGAAAGACAAAACCGCAAGATTTCCTGAAGATAACGAGAAACTTTTGAAGAATCTGACCCTTTTTCATCAGAAGAAGTCTAAGCTCGACGAGAAAGATATCGGTCGATATACCCCAGGGTCTCTGGCTAAGGCGTTGGATCAACAGTTTAGTCTAACTAATTCTGAAAGAAGGGATGCTAGGAAGGGTGGAATGCAACTGCCGCCTGGGGCGAAGCTAGTTCTAACAAAAGGTAAACACAAAGTTGTTGAAATTACTGACGCCAAGGCTTCTTCTCTACTCTGTTCTGGGACTGCGTGGTGTGTAGCTAATATTTATACTGCTGAAGAATATTTAAATGACGGTTCGCTATTCTTGGTTTATGAGAATAATGAGAGGAAATATCTTATTCATTATGATAGCGATCAATTTATGGATATTTACGATAATGAGGTAGAACCAGAGATAAAGTTTAAGTTGGTGGACCTATTAGAACAAATTACTGGTATTAATAAGAACAACGACGCTTCCCTGGCCTTTAATTATGCTGTATCTATTATTGGGGGTCGTTGGCCAGAGGGAGAGACTGCTATAAGCAAAGACCCGCACATCGCCCTTGATTATGCTTTATATGTTATTAAGGGTCGTTGGCCAGAGGGAGAGGCTGCTATAAGTAAAGACCCAAGTTCCGCCTTTAATTATGCTAAATATGTTATTGGGGGTCGTTGGCCAGAGGGAGAGGCTGCTATAAGTAAAGACCCAAGTTCCGCCTTTAATTATGCTAAAAATGTTATTAAGGGTCGTTGGCCAGAGGGAGAGGCTGCTATAAGTAAAGACCCAAGTTCCGCCTTTAATTATGCTAAAAATGTTATTAAGGGTCGTTGGCCAGAGGGAGAGACTGCTATAAGCAAAGACCCGCACATCGCCTTTGGTTATGCTAAAAACATTATTGGGGGTCGTTGGCCAGAGGGAGAGACTGCTATAAGTAAAAACCCAGAGTCCGCCTTTAATTATGCTAAAAATGTTATTGGGGGTCGTTGGCCAGAGGGAGAGGCTGCTATAAGCAAATATTCAGATTCTGCCTTTGGTTATGCTAAAAACATTATTGGGGGTCGTTTTCCTGAGGGAGAGACTGCTATGAGCAAAGACCCACATCTGTTAAAATTATATCAAGAGATTGTCAACCAAGATGGTTCATGAATCTCAAAGAAGAGTGTCTAATTGTTTGATTGTGTTGTGGATGCGAATAACATAGTTAAATAGTCAGATGCTTTGTCAAGATTAAATATTATTGGGAAAGAAAATTGTTTAATTTTTATCGATCTAAACATTCCTCCGTTTCTAGAAGCCGGGACCTAAGATGGCCAACATCAAATCAAAGACAAAAGCACGTGCAAAAGATATTAAGCGTGCTAGGACTAATGAGCATAATCCTATTCGGATTATCAACTGTTCCAATCAAATGATCCCTGTGCAATTGAGTGCAGAGGGCGAAGACTTTTTTCGTGGACAACAGCAGATACAATTGCAATCAGGTAAAGATGTACTGATTGATGAGAAATATCTGATTAAGGGGCAGGCCGAAAACTTGCAACAACGCGGTTTGTTAAAACTAATAAAACCAACTGTCAGCGAGTGATATTCGCCTTCAATAGAATACGCTCCGTTCTAGCAAAATTACCTTTGAAACATCTAATAATTGCGGAGCTTTGAAACAATGCCAACTTACTTGAGCCCCGGCGTCTACTCAAGAGTGGTCGAAATCGCTCAGCTGCCTAACGCAGCTGGTCCTCTTCGTCCCGGCTTTATTGGTACCGCCCAAAAAGGCCCAGTGAACACGCCAGTATTAATCACTAATGCTCAGCAGTTCATTGATGTCTTTGGAGAGCCCTTCCCCAACAGCTATCTTGGATACGCAGTCCTGGCTTACCTTGAAGAAGGAAACCAAGCCTACGTGCTTCGAATCGGTGTTGAGTGCGAAGAAGGCCAACCAGCTTCTTTGAATGAAGTCTGCATCGACACAAGCGGTTCCCGAATCGAAGGTTGGGGCCGTGTCCCAGTCTTCTCCGGAATCGATGTCGGTCGTTTGACACTGCGTGGTATTGGCAACGGTGCCAACGACAACCCACCACCAGTCTCATTCCACCCGTCCAGCATTTTCAACATCAACTATACTGATGCTAGCCTCAGCTCCACCAATGGTGCGACTGCTGCTACTCTTGGTATTCTTGGGAATTACACTGGCGATATCGACGACTCCTTCACACTCGTCGTCAACAGCGAACCAGACCTCTCTTCAGGAGCAGGCATCGGTGGTTCCGAATTCCAGATCATCCGAAACAGCGACGGTGAAGTGCTCGTGGACGACGTAATCGTCGACCCAAGTGCTAACAACGTCTCGAACTACATCACTATTCCAGACGCTGGATTCAGTGTTCGAGTTCAACTGACTTCAGGCGAACTTGATGTCGGTGACACATTCACATGGAATGTCGAGCCCGATAACCGATCCTTCGCTGTAGCAGTCGAAGGGGCAACGACTCCTAACGTGTACCAAATGCCAACGGCAACGTACACCAGCGTTAATGCTTTCGTCAACGCCGCAAACGCCCTGTTGGTTTCAGAAGATTACATCTTCGTCAACACGGTGCTCGAAGGCGTTGAGACAGCAGAGATTGTTTCGGTCACTGAAGGCGAAAGACTTCAACTGATGGCGACCAACGCTTTTGCTTTGGAAGTCGACACGCAACAATTCGCTTGGGATATCCCACGTGCATTCTTGCTCGGCCTTGATCCAGGTCCTCACACCTTCAGCTCGCAGAACAACCGAGTTCTGTTGAACGTGATCGGCGAAAATGACACCCAACAAATCGGTGTCTCGGTCGCAGCTGGTAACAACATTACCACTGCCTCGATCGTCGGAACAATCGACGGAGCTGGAACAAACGGTGGTGAAGTCTACTACGAAGCAATCGAATTGACAGTACCCGGTGGAACAACCCACTTGGTCATCATCGCTTCCGAAGACCACCAGTACGATACTCTTGAGCTTGAAGCCAACTTCAGTAATATTAAGGTTCTACGATTCGCTGATGAGGTTGATATTCTCAATCCTTATCGCCGAAGCTACCGTGGTTTCTTCGACAGCCGATTGTCGCTGCCAGCTCCTGGTCAGAACAACCCTGCCAACCCGCTTTCCTGCGAAAACAACCCGTTATCAGCGGCTTGTGTCTCGGACACGAACTACTTCCAAAACATCGTTGGATGGTTCGTCACTCCAAGTGCCGGAACATGGGCAGATGACGTCACAGTTCAGCTCTCCCTCTTCACCGAGGGTGTGGGTGACATCGCTGGCCGTTACAAGTTGATTGTTCTTGGTCGTGAAGGAGAAATCCTTGAACGAGTCGAAGACTTCACATTCGACAAGAACGACAGCAACTACGTCGCTAACCTGATTAACCCAGGTTCCAGCGGTGGCGGTCTTCGCGGAAACCTCTACGTTCATTGGGAAGAGCGTCCCGGCTTCTTGAACAATGATCCAAACTTGTCGACTTACGAAATTCGTCAGCCTTCGCAGTTTGCTTCTCGTCAGTACACTGGTGGTGCCAATGGTATCCCAACTGACCCAAGCTTCTCGAATTTGCTGGATGCTGCCGTTATCGGTAGTCCTCAGCTTGCGACTGGTTTGTATGCCTTCGAGAACCCAGAGGGGTTGGAAGTCGATGTGCTCGCTACTCCAGGATTCAGTTCTGGTGCGGTGATTGGTACTGCGATTCAAATCGTCTCGGGCCGTGGTGACTCAGTCTACCTCGTCGATCCTCCGTTCGGGCTTCGCCCACAACAAACGGTCGATTGGCACAATGGTATGCTCTTGAGCGATCTGCAGCAAGCGATCAACACGAGCTATGCTGGTCTTTACACTGGTTGGTTGCTGGTCTTCGATCAGTTCTCTGGTCAGAACATTTGGATTCCACCATCCGGCCACATTTCCGCTGTCTTCAGCCGCAGTGCTCGTGAAGGTGATCCGTGGTCGGCTCCTGCCGGTCTTCGTCGTGGTCGGCTCTTGAGCCCAATCGCGGTCGAATACTCGCCAACTCAAGGTGAACGTGATTTGCTCTACGGATCGGGCAACAGCGTTAACCCAATTGTGAATTTCACTCAAGAAGGACTGACCGTCTGGGGCAACCGAACGTTGCAACGTGGTGAGTCTCCTTTGAGTCGGATGGACGTCCGGTTGCTCGTGAACCGCGTACGACGTGGCTTGGCTCAGTTGCTCCGCAACTTTGTCTTTGAGCCCAACGATCGTGTTTTGTGGTCGCAGGTTCGGGCTTCGATCAATCCGTTCTTGAGTGATATTCAGTCTCGTCGCGGTTTGGTTGAGTTTGTTGTGATCGTGGATGAGAACAACAATACTCCTGAGCGAATTGATCGTGGTGAGCTTTGGGTTTCGGTGATTTTGGTACCGCAACGCTCGGCTGAGATCGTCGTGCTCAATATTGGTGTTACTCGTCAGAGCGTTAGCTTGACTTCGGAAGAAGTCTTGTCGGCTGTTGGCGTTATGAATGGTGGTTAATCGTTAGAGCGATTGTCGTCAATGGGGAGCCCCTAGAAGGCTCCCCATTGGTGTATTTTGGGGGTCACCCCTTCTTTAACATGGGGTGTTGGCGGTGTGGTCAACGCCCCATTTTTGTATTCTTTCCAAACATATTATACTTGGGGAGACATGCTATGGATATTTTCATGACAGTTGAGTCTCTTGACTCGAAACACCGCACCCAGTTTGAACCTATATTACGATCTTGTATCGATGAGACTCAAATCGATCTTGAGCAGAGTATCCCACATTATCTTTATAGTCTTGGGCAGAGTGGTGGGATTATAGGGTTCAATATTTATGGTGATCCTATTGGTTATGTTCTTTATAATCGGCAGCAGAATAAGCCGGTTCTTTTGATGCATTTTTGGGTGCATCCGAAATTTAGACGTCAGAAGGTTGGGGCTCGGATGATGGCTCATATTAGTCGTGCTGAGTATCCTCGTCCGATCATGACAATTTTGAATGAGACATTACTTGCCGCACAATTGTTTTTGAAGTCTCTAGGGTTCGTTTGCACCAAAATTATTAATAGCGATGAACTTAATAATGACCAGTACCAGTTCATAGCGAACTCACAAAATCCCATGAATCGTCTTGCGGTTTATAATCCGCAGATCTTCTAGGAAAAATTACTAATAGCACGAATCATTGTTCAGAGGAATTGCTCATGCCTGGTTTTAACGTTGCACCGTTTGGTGGTGCCCTCCCTGGGGGACCCGCCAATAACATCGAGACTCGCCGACAAAATCGTTGGATTTTTGAATCCTTGGGTCGTGGTGCGGGTGCTTGGACCACAACTGAGCTTTTGCTCTTGGAGTCGGCTAGCCGACCGAAGTTCGAGTTCGAGGAAGTGGAAATGCACCACAACCAAGAAACCGTGTACTTCGCTGGTAAGCACAAATTCCAACCAATGAAAATGCGTTGGTACGATGCTGAGCAAGATCCTGATGTTTCCAAGGGTGTCTATCACTGGATTGAAACAGTGCTAGATATTGGGGACCAGTTGGTTGCTCACCCTCGCTTTTATAAGCGAGAAGGCTCCCTGCGGATGCTTGATGGTACTGGTCAACCTAATGAAGTCTGGTCGATGATGGGCTGCTGGCCGAAAGATTGCGACTGGGGTGACCTGGATTACACATCGTCTAAGATCTGCATGATTGAGTGCACGATGCGTTACGATCGAGCGGTTCGTCAATTCTTGGACGGAAGCTGCCCAACTCCAATCACTCCACAACCAATTGCTCCAAGCTGCCCAGTCGTTTAATACAACTGGTGAAACATGCCTGGATTCAACGTTGGACGATTTTTCGACGACTGTAATGGCGTCGGATTGGTCGGTAATCCCAATTTCCTCGGAAACGGCACTGAAACTGCGAGACGTCATCGTTTTCGTCTTTCAGTGTCGCCGTTGGCTGGTGTTACAGATTTTCAACTGATTATTCCAATCGCTTGTGAACAGATTGACAGACCGACTTTACGGATTCAATCTGAAACAGTATGGAACGGAGCTGACTTTTCTCATGTGCCCCTACGAGGCGAATATGAGCCAATCACAGCTACTTTCTATGAAATAATTCAAGATTCTTCAGCTTCAGTCAGTTCAACCACTTCAGATTATAGCCTGACTTTAGAAGCTCTTCTTCAGTGGTGGACTAACGCTTCATTCAGTGTCCAACATTCCCGTTCTGGTTTTGAAGCAGCCCGTCGTGTTGACGTTCTAATCGAGCAATTGAATGGCACAGGCGGGACGATATGGGCGTATCGTCTCCTCCGTTGCTGGCCGCATATAATGAACCCTGATAGTTTGAGCTATAAAGATTCAGAAATATCCAAGATTCAAGTAACTCTGAACTTTGATAAAGTTATTGAACTCAGACTTCCTTGAACTGCGGAGATCAATATGCCTGGATTTGTTATTGGAGGGCTTGGTGGCAACCGTGGCGGAATAAGCCCCGGTAAGAGGTACTACACATCGTTCTCTTGGGAAATCGATACACTCAGCTCAGCAATGGGCTCAGATGATTCTCAAATCAGAAATGTGGTCGCCCTCCGTACAGCCACCTTGCCCCAAGCGACTTTCGATAAAGTCTCCACTGAAGGCGGGTCAGTAGAATATAAATTCGCTGGTAAACCAAAATTCGAAGATGTTCGAATCTCATGGTATGATACCGTCGACATTAGCCGATATTATCGACGTTGGTATGAACTAATTTTCGATACTGATTCTGGAGTAAAAGCTCCGAACGCATATAAGGGTGATGCTATAATTCGGAAGTATCTCAGTGATCGCCCAGACCTTGGCGACACCAGCCCATTAGCTGCTGGCGTCGATTCTGGAAACACCGAATATAAGCTGTTCGGCTCTTGGCCGACCTCCTTCAAAGAAAGTGAACTCACTTACCTTGAAGCAAGTATCAAGAGCATCGAAATAACAATCACCTATGATTACTTCGAATCGGAATACAAGAATGACTAAAGAGAAAGACATCAATCTGGAAGATGATGGCGACGATCCACGCAGCCCACGACGCCCATTATCCGAAGTCGGCACACCTTCCGTATCAAATAAGGAAGAAGTGAATCCAGATATTCGTGATCTCGGCAAGGACATGTCAGATGATGACTTTCTGAATGCTCTGGCCAACGCACCAGACGAAATGCTCATCCCATGGGAAGAAGTACCACTCCCAAGCGACGGGCTCTACTACGAAGGCTGGAAAAACGGAACCGTTAAAGTCCGAGCCATGACTCAATCGGTCGAAAAAGCCTTCTCCAACCGCCGACTTATCCAAAGCGGCGGAGCAGTCGACAAAATGTTCGAACAATGCTCCGAAATGCCAGGAGGCACGAACCCCCAAGATCTACTCATTGGTGACCGAACATTCCTCTTATACTACATTCGAGGTCTGACATTCGGTAATCTCTACAAATTCGTCGCGAAATGTCCTAACTGCTCGGCTGAAAACAGCCACACGTACGACATGAACGAACTGTACGGCACGGTCATTCGAGCTAATCCCAACATCGGCAACGAACCATTCAAAGTCGTGCTGCCCCACCTCACCGCCGTTTCCGGTCGTGAAGTATATGTCGGAGTGCGATTCCTCCGCCAAACAGACATCGCTAACATCATGGCATCCAGACGCTTTAACAAGCGGCTCGATGGCAACACGGTTCGAGCTGGTAACGTCCGAAATCGGAACCGTCGAGGTCAACGCCCCGGCCAAACAGAAGTCGCATCCCAAGCCGATCAGCTTATGGATGGTTCAGTAGAAAAGACCATTGTGTCCGTCAATGGTAATTCGGAGCCAATGTTGGTAAACCGAATCGTGTCCCGTCTACACTCTCGGGATAATGCGGCCATCAGAGACTTCTTGATGGAAAACACCCCTGGTATTGATACTACCGTAAACGTCACATGTCAGGAGTGCAGTAATGAGGCAATGATGGAATTGCCCATTACTGACGGGTTTTTTCGAACGGCTGACTGATGAAGAGCTTGAGAGTAGGTATGAATCCCTCCTAGAGGAACAATACTTACTAAAGACCCACGCCAAATTGAGCCTCTTCGAGCAGGAACAAATTCCTGCCGAAGACAGGCGATGGTGGATTGAAAGGATCAAAAAAGCTCAAGAAGAGCAAGAAGCTCAAGCAAATAGGCGGCGTTAATGGTCCCTAATGCTGAATTATCAAACCTAATTTAGCATTTTTAAAAGGTGAACCAATGGCCGCATGTGACTGCTATCTAGCAAATTCATTTCCACGAATAAGTGGTCGAACTGGTAATCTAGTCGACCTCAACGTGGACTTCTACAACAACGGACGACTCGATGATCCATTCTGGATTCAAAGAGTCGAGATCTACCGTTGTAAAGTAGCTCCCGAAAATCTGGAAGCTGTGATCCCATTCGCCGACTGCGGAGATCCCCTATATCCAGCACCAGCCTGCCAAGAAACATTGCCAATAGACATCGGACAATGCGGAACAGCACCACCACCCGATGGTATCCCAATCCCAGGGAAATATCATCTACCATTCCTTATCCCATCAGACTTCAAAGCCCCAGAGGTCTACATCGACGTCTGGTACTTCTACCCACGTAACCCATGCATCGGCGACCAATGTCCAGCCGAATGCCCACCAGACGTTCCGGTCACATCCGGCACCAACCCACCATGTGACTGCACCGACCCAATCTACGAAGACCAACTCGTTACATGCTGCCACCGATTTTGGGTCTACCCAGACGCATGGCTCTGCAACGATGGCCTACAAACCATCAACTTCGGTTTCGAACCTCTCAATGTTCGATTCAACAGCCCCGAAGTCAAGCCTCTCGAAGTTGGTCTGATCCCGCTGCCGGTTTACTCCTACAACAAGAATCTCGTAGACCCATTGATTCCTTTTCTGAAGGCATCTATTACGGTCGGTACGCAGTATTGCGATGTTCTGGTCCAAGATGCTGAAATGGATCTTGGGTTCCGTCAAGGCAATTATCGAACCAACCCATGGGTTGTGAAATGGAACCTCGACACTAGCACCTTCATTCGCGGGACTTACTGGTACCAGATCAAATTGACACTGCCAGATGGAACCACACGTGTTAGTAAGAAATTCTGGTTCGAAATTCGCTAACACCCACACAGGTGTTATTATTGTATGCGGTACAATATTCCACCTGAACGAATCGAAGCCTGGGTAAGGGCCAATTTCAAGGTCCACAAGACCCGAAAGAATGGTGACGAACTGGTCATTATCAACCCCCTAACCGGGCACGATAAACCACGTTTGAACATCAATCTCAATGGCTCTCTGCACGACTGGGGCGGAGACGAATGGGCGGGCGACCGCAATCCCAAAACCGGGAAACGCCCCTGCCATATAATCCGATTCGTTCAGCTATACCGCAACACGAGCTTCCGTGAGGCTCTCCGTGAACTCGTGGGAGACGCAAGCCTCTCACACGCCTATCAGTCTTCAGGTGCAACGGAAACTAAAGAAGAAGCCACGGAGACGTTTTCGATAGAGATCCCCTCCGGGTTTCGTCCTCTTAATAACCCAGACAGCCTCGCAAAACGCCCCCTCTGGAATTATCTATTATCTCGTGGCTACACCGAGCACGAGATCCTAGAACAGAACCTCCACTTTCGAGGCTCGGATATCCTTTGGTTGTACACAGAGTTCGGCGATCTTGTGTACATGCAGAGCCGGCACATCTATAACAAGCAGTTCTGGTTTCCTTCTACTGATGTCAGGAACGCCAAGGACGAGAAGATTGGCGAATTAGAAGTGACTCGTGATCATGTTTTGTACGGCTTCGACGAATGTCCAAGGGCCGAGTACATCATTCTCACCGAGTCGATCTTCGATCAGAATACTCTTGGGCGGCACGCTTTGTCTTCCGGTGGGGTGATTCTAACTGATGGTCAATTGAAACGGATTAAGTTGATAGGCCCCCGTCAGGGCGTTGTGCTTGCACCTGACAATGATAAACCGGCTATTGAGAGTGTTATGGAGAATGGTCCGAGGCTGGCGAATATGGGGTATAAGGTATTCTTTTCGATTCCTCCGCAGCTTCCGTACATAAAGAATGGCGAGGAAGTGTTCACGAAGGATTGGAATGAGCTTTATACGGGATTAAAATTAACGAAACCCCAGATCGTTGCAACAATGAATCAGAGGTTGGTTCCTTTCACTGAGAAGAGCCGCCTCCAGTTACGTCAAATGGTTTTTAGACAAGGCAAGGCACAGAAACATGTCCACCGCAGCTCATTCCTCTCATGATGATGGTCTTAAATGGTCCCGCGAAGAGATCAGTGCGTGGCTTGATGCTCAATGCCCAGAGCTACAAAAGACTTGCCGTGAACTTGGTCGCAAGTGGGCACAAGAAGGTAGGGACTTGGTCGCTGGCTTCAACATTGTCCGTTACGTATGGGAAAAGGATTTCGAGGCTAGGGCACAAGCTGCTCGTCAGCCCCGTCAGCCCGCGATTCAGTCTCAGTCTTCGGCTCCAGGATTCCTTGGCGTTGTGCAAGATTACTACCTTGCTCGTCAGGAAGCTAGGATCTACGATAATCTGGCCAATATGGATCAGATGTGGAATGGAAAGCGGAAATCAATGTGGGCTCCTTGAGCCTAGCGATCCGAGCAAGAGGTAGCCCCAACGGCAGCCTCAGACAGAATCCAGTGTGCCTAATAACAATTTGTTGTGACCAGCATCCCAAATTCTTCGGAAACCATTCATAAACATGTTTTCGGCTTCGGTTTTGTTTGGATCGAATTTATCCAATTTTTCTTTGAGTTTGTGTTTTTGATACTGGATTCTATTATAAACAGAGTTGGATTTTATGTATTGGTAGTTCGGTCTGGTTTGGTCTATTAACTTAAAACCGGATCTAATGTAACTCATACCTTGTGAAAATCTTCTATCTGCATAGGTCATGATTGAAATGGGTTTATAGTCTGTTACAAACCTTTTAATCATTTTATCCAGACCCCCAACAATAACACAATCTCGGTCATATGCTGTCCTGATTATTTCCCATTGATGTTTTTTGTGTGGCGATAGCGAAAAAACCGCTACCAATTTAGAAGAAAACCACATCCCATATACAATCTTAGCTGATCTATAACCATGCATGTGATTATTATTCAAAAAATCGATTGATTCTTTGTTGGAGATCTTTTTAATCACACATTTTCTAGCGAATATCCTATTAGACATACCAATTTTCGATTTTATCATTGATATGATTAGGTCTATGTTACCAATGACTTCCTGATCGGTAAATTGCAATAACATAATATTATTTGCTGCAGCTAGATCGCATTTCGTTTTGTGTTTGTATTTCTCTTTGTGCAGTTCTGGTCTATTGTACGAATGATAGTATATCCCATTACACTCTATTCCAATATTATAGTCTGGAATTAAGATGTCTATTTCATATGGTGATATGGCTTTCCTATCCTCTGTGATTATTGATACCCCCAATTTCGAGATGGCATTTTCTAGGTCGTTTTGACATTTGCTCGCCCCACATCTTCTACATCCTACTATACCACTACAATGTGCTGAAGCAAATTGTTCGAATTTACCATGTTCTGGGCATACTATCTCTACTTTTTTGCCTGAGCCAGTATATTTTGATATAGAATAGTCATATTCATTTTTCTGAGATTGTCTCGATTTTTCAATAAATTCTTCTCTTGAGGCTACTAATTGATCTTTGATACTTATTCGAGCACATTTGGGGCAATTACCTGGTTTGTTCTTAGAAAAATGTCTAGATGGCAATACTTCGAAATCACCATGTAATTTACATGTTATTGTTATTTTGGTTTTGGAATCAACATATGTTGATTTGCTGTAATCATATCTGCTTCCATGTTTTTCTTTAGATTTTTCTAAGAAGTTGCTTAAAGACTTTTGGTGATGTTTGTCAGCAATGCTTTTTCCGCATTTTTGGCATCCATATTTAGATTGAAGATGTATACCCGCTTTTTGTTCAAATTTGCCGTGTTTTGGACAAATTATCAAGACTGTGGATCGCAATGTTTGACAATCGACCAGTGAATAATCGAATTTGTCTCCATGTCTTTTTCTAGCTCTTTCAATGAATTGTTGATTATTCATAATCTTAGTAAATATAAAAGGTTACTTATTGATTCTAACAAGATATTTTTGAGAAACGATGGCATTTGATCCCAACCTATATGCAATACAAATAGCTCTTTCTATTGACTCTGGTGAGGCTTTTAAAGCTGTAGATGAGTTAGAAAGTAGAATTGGTGGTATTGAAGAGTCTCTGTCTCGTGCCCTCACTCAGACTCTTTCTGGTGTGGTCGATGTGACGTCAGAGATTAGCCAATCTCTGGGTGCCATGACAGGCATTATTGATGATCAGAATCAACGGTACGTCGATCAATTTGATCAATTAGGCGAGACTCTTGAACGAAATACTGAGGCTACCGATGAGATTCAGAAACAGTTCGATCTGAACGAAGATCTGCAAGAGATTCGAAAAGAAATGTTCGAGTTGGATGAAGAACGCCAACTTTTACAACAATTGGCTCTTGAGACGATTGCCAGTGAACAATTCTCCGCTCAAGAATTAGACGATATTTATCAGGCCATGGGTCTCACGCTTGAGGAGATTGATGAGTTACATGAGCGTCATGGCGATAATATCGACAGAAATACTACTGGGTCTAGAAGGTATCGCACCGAATTTCAAGAATTGCTTAGGACTATAGATCAAGTGTCTGATGCGATGTTCGCCAATGCAAATGCATTGGGGAACATGACCAAACAAGCTGAAGACTTTGTAACAGCCAATTTCCGAGCATATGGAACTCAACACGATCTCTTGAATGCTGTTGCTCAGACTTCAGCTGAATATGGGGTGTTCACAGAACAAACTCAGGAAGCTTATAAAGAATTGATGGGAATTAAAGTCCCCATTCAACTTCTTGATGAGTATGCTGGAATGGTCGCTCAAACGTCTCGGATCACTGGGGTCAGTATTAAGGGCCTAGCAGAGTACACCCGCACGATGCGTGGGGCTGGTCTTGAGCTTGGTGATTTGGCATATGTCATGAATGTTACCACCGCTGCCCAGGAAGCTTTTGGCTTGACTGCCGCAGAAGTCAACAAGGTCTTGACAGAACAGCTCGATAAGCTTTCTTTGATGACGTCGATTTATGGTAACGAGGTCCCGGCTGATATGGCTGTGGCTCAATCGATGTTCGCAGGGCTAGCGAAACAGGCGGGAGCCACAGCCGAAGCTATCAGCAAGATCAATGAGATAATGTATGCCACAGGTTCCGAGGCTTTGGTACTTAATGGCAAATTGGGGCCGACATTCGGGGAGGGCACAGAAGGAAGAGCACAAGCTATCACTGATACTTTCAGCAAAATGGGCATGGAGCTTTATAATGCTCAGCAAAGTAGTGAGATGACCAGGGCTGAGCTTGATATGTTGACTATTCGATTGGGTGCTAAGGCTAAGGCCCTGGGTGGTAACATTGATATGGTAACATTCTACCGTAATCTGATTAAAGAGAGCGGCGGTACTATTGAAGGCATGACTGCCGCTATGGAGAATATGCGTGCTGAACATGTAAGAATACAAGATGAGCAAGCAGCATTCAATGACTCGATGAATACTCTTTATGCTTCAATTCAAGCATTAAATGCTTCGATATGGGCTTTGGTTTCACCTTTCGTGAATTTCATTGCTCAAGGCATGATCCCGATCATTAGTACAGCCGCCTTCTTGATTGATACGATCGGCAATGTTATTGGTATCTTTACCGGTCTTTGGGCAGCTTTAGAGGATCTAATCCCACCACTTTATTATGTGCGAATGGCTGCTGCCACCCTTGTTGCAGCATTCATTTTAATCCCGCCAATATTAACTGGGATTATCGGACTAATGAGCGTTGGAGCCAACGTATTCAATATATTCGGTGCTTCTATCGCTTTTGTGCAGACCAGAATGGCCGGGTTCTTCGCAAGAGCGTCAGTCGGATTAGCACAACTTGGCACAATGTTCATCTCGTTCATGACAACGCTCGGTGCCGGTCTTAATGCCCTAGGAATGGCTATAGCACCTGTCATGCTTCCGTTATTAGCATTAAGCGGAGCACTCTTATTAACGGCTACTGCTGCTTACGTGTTCGCTCAAGCGACCGCAATAATCGCTGAACAAGGATGGGCCGCTGCAGCCGCTATGGCTGGTATAGTCGTGTCAGTAGGATTACTAGGATTAGTCTTGGTCGGTCTTGCAACACTTGCCCAAGGCCCGATTGCATTGGGACTATTGGCTATTAGTGTTGCTCTTCTAGCTGTTGGTGCCGCAGCTTACATGGTCGGAGCTGGTATCAATCTCGCGGCTACTGGAATGGCCACACTATTGAATGCTATTCCCCCTGATATCGGGGCTCGATTCTTACAATTAGCAGCCGGACTCACGGCTCTATCATTAGTCGCCTATTTTGTCACACCCGGTTTACTATTATTGGGGTACGGCTTGGCTGCTATTGCCTTACCAGCCTTCATGGCTGGCTATGGAATTCAATCTTTGGTAACTGGGCTACAAGCTTTGGCTGAGATCGAACTACCCGATCTCGGGGGCAAACTGCTACTACTAGCAATTGAAATAGCAGCAGGGGCTTTGATTCTTAGTGCTGTGATGACCCCATTGGCCTTGGCTGGTGTTGGTCTGTACTTGTTTGCTACTGGACTTCAACAATTGTCTGGCTTTGAGGTTCCTGATCTTGGTGGTAAGTTGATTGCTATGGCTGGTGAACTCTGGGTTGGTGCTATTATTTTGGGTGCTGTGATGACCCCATTGGCCTTGGCTGGTGTT
>Ga0136601_1000271_pt1 | contig 24707 bp, 27 predicted proteins | sample AntRauMFilla2699_FD_181020 | JGI IMG/M metagenome (GOLD analysis project Ga0136601, IMG submission 181020) | Saline lake microbial communities from Rauer Islands, Antarctica - Metagenome Filla 2 #699 | ecosystem: Environmental > Aquatic > Non-marine Saline and Alkaline > Saline | place...
GGAGCGATATGCGGGTGGTGGCGGCGACCATTGTAAAGGGTGGGAGCTCAAGCTGGACTGTACGGGCTGACGGTCCTTTGCCGATAATAATGTCGAGCACCCCTGATTCCATGGCTGGGTAAAGTATTTCTTCGATACTTTTGGATAGGCGATGAATTTCATCGATAAATAATACGTCGCCTGGAGCCAGGTTGGTAAGAATGGCAGCTAGATCGGCAACACGTTCAATAGCAGGGCCAGAGGTAGTGCGCATATTTGTGCCTAAGGTGGTAGCGATTAGGTTTGCAAGCGTCGTTTTTCCTAAGCCTGGCGGGCCGTAAAGTAAAATATGCTCAGCTGCATGACCTCGCTCACGAGCGGCGGTTAATAAGATACGCAAATTCTCTTTAATTTTTTGTTGACCGACGTATTCGTCCCATGTGTGTGGGCGTAGAGTCTGGTCTAGGTTGCTGGTGGTGTCGCGCGAAACAGGTGAGGACATATGTAGATATTGTACCTAATTATCATCCACCTGTCCTGCCTGTGGCTGATGACCAGGATATTTCATGGTAAAAGACTTGACAAAGTTGAGTAGTATGCTAGTATATTGTCATATCGTTCTGACCTGGCCGCATCATCAAGAAGAAATGGTAAGCGTGGCAACCTCTTCACAATTAAAAACAGTTACTACTACGCGCAAAACGTAGTAGTAACATCTGTTCCAGAGTATAACTCTCTAAGCAACTTGAATACGTTGCGAGGTTCAGGTGGCCCCTACCTAGAGTAGGATTGCTGCCTGTCTTCTTAGCGCGGTATTCACTTTCAATGCGGAAGCCTTGCTTAGAGAGTTATCCACTGGAAAACTAATTGAAGTGCCAGAGAGCGTTTACTACCTACGACTATAGCACATATTTTCAGTCTGCTCGCTTGACCGGCGGTTTTTTTTATTCTTGAGCTGCGGTATTAGACGATATGATCAGTGATATCCAAGTCACTCTCATCGCGGCTGGCGGCCGCTTGGCCAGCCTTTTGGCTGATTGATAGATCAACAACCCGCCGTAGTTCTGCTAGTGATGTGATTCCCTCAAGTACTTTCATAATCCCATCTTGCTGCATTGTTGGGATGCCTTGCTGCTTAGCAGCTTCTAAAATGATGTGCTCCCGGGGGTCACGAATAACTACTTCTTCAACCGCATCGTCCATCACAATTGCTTCAAATACCGCGGCTCTGCCTGCAAAACCAGTGTTATTGCAGGTTTTACAGCCAACTGATTTATATAACGTTAGCGGCTTGGGAACTGTTATTGGCTCAGGATATTCTTTTATTATATCTGAGATGAGAGATACTTCTTCCGGGCTGGCTTGGTAGGTAGTTCGACACTCAGTACAGAGCAAACGGACTAAACGTTGACCCAAAATAACATTCACTGAACTGCTTAAAATATGAGGATCAACCCCTAAGTCAACAAGTCGGGGGAAACCGCCTACTGCACTGTTAGTGTGTAGGGTCGAGAAGACCAAGTGTCCGGTTTGAGCAGCGTGCATAGCTGTCTCAGCTACTTCATGGTCGCGGATTTCACCTACCATAATAACATCCGGGTCTTGTCGCAATATCGCCCGTAATCCTGAAGCAAAGGTGTAGTCATCACTAGTTTGAGTCTGAACGATGCCATCGAGCTTATACTCAACTGGGTTTTCGATAGTAATAATTTTTCGTTCGGCGGTGTGCACCTCTTTCAAAAACGCGTACAGAGCAGTCGTCTTACCTGATCCGGTTGGTCCAGTGGTGATGATTAGTCCATTTGGTCTAAGTAATTGATCGGCTATCACTTGGGCAAGCAGAGGATTTAGCTGTAAGCGGTCCATACTAAAGCTAGCTACTGATGGGTCAAGTAATCGCATAACCATTGATTCTCCGTACGCACCAGGAATATTTGAAGCACGAATTTCGATTTCTCGCTCACCTAAGGTGAACGTAAATCGTCCGTCTTGCGCTTCTTTTTTTTGATTTATTACCATGCCCGCCAAGAGTTTTAATCGCGACATGAGTCGGCTGTAAATATGTGATTCCAAATTTTCTATATCAAGTAGTACGCCGTCTATACGATAGCGTAAACGAATACCGTCGGCTTCTGGCTCAATATGAATATCTGATGCCAGTAAGGCCAAGGCTCCAGCAAACAGTAGTTCAAGTGTCTCTGAAATTCTTCGGGGGCTATTGGTGGCCCGTATGTTGGTAATGGCGGTCGCAACATCTTGTGGGGTAGTGATTGATTTTGCTCGTTTAAAAATATCGTCCGGATTGATGTCTAGCACGCCTTTTTTTACCGCCATGGTATTTTTAGTTTCTTGGTAGCGTGCGTAGGCGTGCTCTAAGCTGGCTGTTGAAGCCACATAGGGCCGAACGATGTACCCGCGGTCTTGGATATCTTCAATCAGTGCTGTAGTACTAGGGTTGTTTGGTTTGTGTAGTGCTATTGAAATATTTTTATGTTTGATGTCAAAAGCTACTACCTCAGCCGCTCTGGCTTGTTGCTCAGGAATTAGTACTAAGGCTTCCGGGTTGATGGTGTATCCATCCAGATCGATGTATTCTAGGCCGTACTGTGGGGCAAGGGTCTGGATTAGTCGTTCCTCTTCTTTCTTATATAGCTCAGCCAGCTTTTGGGTGGGGTTTGTATCATTAAATTGAACCATAATACATGTATTGTAGCACTGAATACACTCCTGTTTCACTGAGCGCCCCGCAAAGTCTGGGCAAAACCATGTGGCAAAACGTGTCAGTGTCGCACTATTTTTGTGCGGTGTTACAATGTAATTATGAGTAACTGCATATTTACCATAGATGAGATGTCAGATGTAGCCTCTCGTTTGGTGGCTACCCTGGCCGAATCTAGTCAGTCAGAGGCGACAGTGCTAACCTTGTCGGGAAATCTGGGGGCAGGCAAAACAACTTTAGTCCAAGCGCTGGCCTGTGCATTAGGGGTCGTAGAAAGTGTGCAGAGCCCCACGTTTGTCGTAATGAAACAGTACCGAACAAATAACGCTACATTTACTAATCTTGTCCATATTGATGCCTATCGAATTGAAGATAGTACGGAGTTAGAGACACTCCATTTTTCAGCGCTACTGACTCAGCCAAGCACCCTAATATGTATTGAATGGCCCGAACATATAGCGGGCGCCATCCCGGCTTCAGCCCAGCGGTTGCAGTTGCACGTACTCGACGAACAGAGTCGAAAGATTACCGGTTTGTCACAAACATTTTCACTTCAGTGATATCAGTATGTCTACTACCGTCAAAAAAACATCTACACCTTCTGAAACGTTAGTGTTGCTTGATACACATGCGATTTTGCATCGTGCCTACCATGCCTTGCCAGACTTCATGTCACCTGATGGGCAACCGACCGGCGCCCTCTATGGTGTTGTTACTATGGTGTTAAAAATTATTGAGGAATTCAAGCCAACATACATTATTGCCTGTTTTGACTTACCTGACCCAACGTATCGACATGATGCATTTGCTGCCTACAAAGGCACTCGGCAAAAAACTGATGACGCACTAGTGACACAAATTGTTCGGTCTAAAGATATTTTTGCGGCTTTTGGTATCCCCGTGTTGTCAGCTCCAGGATTTGAGGCTGATGATGTGTTGGGTACCCTGGCGCACCAAACCAAAAGTCAGTCTGATCTGCAAGTCATTATTGCTTCTGGTGACATGGATACTCTGCAGTGTGTCGATAAAAAGCGAGTAAAAGTATATACCTTAAAAAAGGGTATAAAGGATACTGTGTTGTACGATGAGGCGGCTGTGAAAGCCCGTTTTGGCTTCGGATCTGATTTAGTGCCAGATTATAAAGGTTTGCGAGGAGATGCGTCGGATAATATTCCTGGTATTGTTGGGATTGGTGAGAAAACAGCTACTGCTCTCATTACTCAATTTGGTAGCATTGAAAAAATCTACCAAAAACTTAAAAAGTCCGAACAAGCTTTTCTTGATGTCGGTATCAAGCCGCGTATCATTGGCTTGCTGAAAGATGGTGAAGAAGAAGCGTTGTTTTCAAAAATGCTCGCCACTATTCGTACTGATGCGCCAGTAATCTTTGTTCCTGACGATGCGCGCTGGCGAGAGACGGCTGATCCGGAAGCGATCCTAAACCTATTTAATGAGTTAGGTTTTCGTAGTTTGAGTAATCGCATTACGACACTCTTCAATCAGCCGGGTGTATTACTTGATGTTGCTACGCCAGAGGTGGAAGCGGCTACTCTGACTGATGCTGCTGTATTGTTGTGGTTGCTCGAGAGTGATCGAACTAACCCAACGACTGAAGACATCGTTGATTATGGTCGGGCTAATTTTGATACGACCGATTTTGCTGCTATCCACACTAAGTTGCGTGCTGCGGTGGCAGCTATCCCAACTCTGGAGGCCGTATACACTGATATCGAACTGCCACTAATGCAGGTTCTGGAGCGGGTGAATGCGACGGGTATTACTCTAGATACTGCATATCTTAAAACCCTTTCCGTCAAAATGCATACCGAACTATCTGCTTTAGAGAAGACCATCTATGCTGCTGCGGGCGGCAATGAATTCAATATAAATTCGCCCAAACAACTCGGTGATGTGTTGTTTGACGTCTTACAGCTTAAGCCCAAAAATCAGAAAAAGACTGCCGGTGGTCAGCGTTCGACACGCGAATCAGAGCTTGAAAAAATGCAAAATGACCACCCAATAATTCCTGATATTTTACGGTATCGTGAATTGCAGAAACTCACATCGACCTATATTGATGCGTTGCCAAAACTAGTTTCGACCGACGGTCGACTGCGCACTACGTTGCTCCAGACCGGGACGACAACAGGACGGTTGGCCTCTCGTGACCCTAATCTCCAAAACATTCCCGTGCGGACAGCTGAGAGTAAAGCCATCCGTCAGGCGTTTGTCGCTATTCCGAAGGCTAGTTTAGTCTCCATTGATTACTCGCAAATCGAATTACGGATCGCGGCCATCTTATCTGAAGATGCCAAGTTGATTGATATTTTTACTCGCGGAGAAGACGTTCATACGGGAGTGGCAGTTCGAGTCTTTGGTGTCCATGCTGATGAGGTGACCAGTGAAATGCGCCGCAAAGCAAAAGTGATTAACTTTGGAATATTGTATGGCATGGGAGTTAATGCCCTGCGGACTAATTTGGGTGCCGAAACTAGTCGTGAAGAAGCACAAGAATTTCTTAATGCTTATTTTAATACTTTTACTCGTCTAGCTGAGTATCTTGAAGAAACGAAAGCGGTAGCACGTGCCAATGGTTATACCGAAACCATGTTCGGTCGGCGGCGATATTTCCCAGGACTGCGTTCGAGTGCGCCGTTTATTCGTGCTCAGGCTGAGCGTATGGCCATTAACGCACCAATTCAAGGTACGCAAGCGGACATCATCCGTATAGCTATGAACCAGGTTCAGAGCTATTTGCTTGAGAATGATCTTGATCAAGAGGTAAAGATTATTTTACAGGTACACGATGAACTGCTTTTTGAGGTAGCAGATACGGTTAAGGACACAGTGCTGCCGGAGCTAGTCCGAATAATGACCCGTGTACTAACTCCGGAAAAAACCTTAGGAGTACCAATTAATGTTGATGTGGCCGTTGGTCCCAATTGGGCCCAGTTAAAAGATATTGCATTGTAGTATGTTACAAGTGGTTTGCGGTACTGACAGTATTACTATTCGGCGCGAAGCGTTTGCGTTGGCTGATACAGCACAGGCGGCCGGGGCCGCTTTGCATCGGTTAGAGTCAGATCAATATGCTCCAGGTCTACTAGCTGATGCTGTCGGAGCATCTTCATTATTTGGTGAGGCAGCGGTCTATGTCATTGATACCCCGTCCGAGTTGAGTGATTTTTTGAGCGAAGTCCTTGAGTATGCACCGAGTCTGGCCGAATCCAGTAATCTATTTGTCGTGATTGAAAAAGCGCTGTTGGCTCCTGTTAAAAAACAGTTTATGAACGCGGGGGCTACGCTCAGTGAGTACAAGGCAGTTGCCGGGGAGCGGTTTAATGTATTTGCTATGGCAGACGCTTTGTCTCGTAAAGATAAACGAACACTTTGGTTGTTGCTACAAGGAGCTAGTGCTGCCGGTATCGCCGTAGAAGAAATTATCGGCATACTTTGGTGGCAACTAAAAACTCTGCGTGTAGCAGCTTTGACTCAGTCAGCAGCTGAGGCGGAGATGAAAGACTACCCGTATAATAAAGCCAAACGGTCAGTGGCCAATTTTGCCGGCGATGAATTGACTGTACTCTCTCACTCGTTGTTGAACGTATATCACGCTGGTCATGCTGGAGAAGTTCCGCTTAATGAGGCATTGGAGTTATGGGTTTTGCGGATGTAGGGAAGAGAACTTCATGTTTCCTGATGAGAGTGAGTTAATAGAAATATGTGTTGGTGATGAAATGAAGTGGAGGGCAGATAATAATTCAGAGTTGATTTTTGCTGAGATTTGTTATCTTCCGTATGAGGACGGTCGGTTTAAGGTTTTATAAAAATGGAGTGACTGGTGGTGCTTGTCGTCACAAACCACTAAGTATATTATTTCGCTCAGCTCATAATCTACTAAGTATTCGCGACCCCGCCTCGGACAACGGCACGCAAGCAAAGCAGTTTGCTTGCTACACAATAAAACCTCAGCACAGTGTGCTGAGGTTTTATTGTGTACCGTTGTCCGCCCTCCAGGGCTCGAACCTGGGACCGTCTCCTTAAAAGGGAGCTGCTCTACCATCTGAGCTAAGGGCGGAAATATTTTGCAGTGCAAAAGTTCTGGCACTATACCACATTAGATTGGCAAATCAAATGCAAACACACCTGCGCTGGTAATAAATAGTGATAAACAAGCTCCAATCAGAAGCGTATAAAATATCCGTGGCGGTAGTGCATCGGGGGCGGTGAAGCGACGATGCCAAAAACAAAGAGTAAACGATAGGGCAATGACGCATAAGGCTACAATCTGTGTGTGGGCGCCAATCAGAATGCATAGGCCGAGAAGAAATTCACTGCTAATTAATAGCATAATTGGCAGTGGTGACTGCGGCATGAACGGCCAGTTGGTAGTGGATACTAGCTCATGGTAGCGACGACTGTGGCGCAGACCTAGGTGAATTAGTATGCCGCCTACAAAGACTCGCAGTATGAAGTAGGCAAAGAGAGCTAAGAACTGGATTGGGAATGGATTAAGCATACGTTATTTGCTAGTCTAGCATGATGCAGTATGTAATTCTTCACAATATACGCAGCGCGCACAATGTCGGGGCGATATTCCGCACCTGTGAAGGAGCTGGAGTTACAAAAATATTTTTAACTGGATATACACCTCGACCACTCGATCGATTTGGTCGAGTGGTGGCAAAGATTGAGAAAACTTCATTAGGGGCTAGTGCTTTAGTGCCATGGGAAGCGGTTGATGACGTGCATGAAGTGATTGGTAGACTAAGAACAGAAGGAGTGCAGGTGGTTGCGGTTGAGCTGGTGGCACAGTCAGTGTCATTGTATGAATTTAGGCCGTCTCCAGTCGTGGCCTATATGTTTGGTAATGAAGTGACGGGTCTGGTCTCAAGTGAACTGGTAGCGTCCGATGTGATTGTTAGTATTCCTATGCGCGGCCGAAAGGAGTCACTCAATGTTGCAACAACAGCCGGTATAGTATTATTTCAGTATGAGTAATCCCGTATCTACCGTGCAGCTCTATTGGCAGTTTCTGCCGTCTTGGCTGCAGCTTGTACTGGTCGGCTGTGTATTAGGTAGTACATTTATCCAACCGTATTTTGCTCCATTACTTTTCTTGAGTCTCCCTTTGTTTTGGTACCAGTTAGTGACTGCTTCGTCACTGACACAAGCGCTGTGGCGCGGGTGGCTGGTTTGGTACGTGAAGTCACTGTTTGCCCTATTTTGGTTTTTCTCTACGTATCCTCTGGACTCGGTTGAGGTTGCTTTGCCGGCTGGGCTGCAGCTGTTGGCAATTGCTGTGTACCTCGCCACAGGCGCTCTTTGGTTGAGTGCTGGAGGGCTCCTTTTAGGCGGCGGTGTCTGGCTAATACATCAGTGGTTTAATCATATATGTATCCGCAGCATCTTCATAGCTGGCTGGTTAGTGGTGTGCGAAGTGACTGGAGCGTGGGTTTTTTCTGTCGCAACTACAGCTCCTGATATACCACTAACCAGCGCCTTTGCATTTGGTTTTGTGGGGGTGCCGAGTGTCGTAATTCCTGGATTGATAGGTTGGGCTATGTTCGGTGGATCATATGCCTTAGCGGGTTTGGTTGGTCTTTATACAGCTCTGGTCACATATCAATCGTCGTGGAGGCGACGGTGGTATGGGGTGAGTGGGGGAGCACTGTGTTTGGTCGGTGGCGGACTCTTGCTTAGTTATACGCAATTGTATAATCATCCCTCACCAACGAAAATTGCGGTAATAGAAACTGATTTCTCGGCTGTGCTCACATCAAATCAAGCCGGCCGCTTGCAACAAACTCAGTCTTTGAAAAAGGCCTTCGTATCGGCATTAGAACATAATCCAGAGTATGTTCTTTTTCCGGAAGGGGCCGGTTTTATAAATGGTTTGTACCCAGGAGTGGACCCTGCGACTGCTTATAATTTCTATCGATTTGATTTTAATGATCCGGTTGTTGTGGTGCAAGATAGTGTGCGATTAGAGACGGCTCGGGGAGCAGTGTTGCGTGGGATTACGTTTGATGGCCATAATAAAGTAGTTAGTCAGTTTGATAAGCAATATTTAGTACCGCAAGGTGAGTATGTTCCGCAGCTTTATGCGTTTGTGCTGCATAACCTTGGATATACAGAGGTGCTGGCAAGTATGCGTCGAGCTCAGTCGTATCGTCCTGGTCAGCTGTCTACTCCTACTGTTCAAAATAAAAATATCCCCCCCATTTTATTTTGTTTTTCTAGTAGTGATCCGCGAGGAGTGAGAAAATTGGATATGAAAAATTCTGCGCCGTTTGTCGCCCACCCAATATCACATGCCTGGTTTCATGAGCCAGATACGCTTTGGTATCAACTTGATCAGTTTTTACGCATCCAAGCGGTCTGGAATCAGGTTCCTATAGTGAGCGCAGCCAATCTAGCTCCTAGTCATGTCTATTGGCCAGATGGTGCAGTAACGCAAGGTGCAGTAGTAGCTAGTGGTGAGCTCTGGCGGGTGCGACTTGTCACCCTGCCGTAACTAACTTTTCTAATTCTTCTTGCACAACCGCCGCATCGCTCCAGGGCTGCTTGGTGCCTAGTGCGCCCATGATGTACGGGTCAGTACCTTTGCCGCTGACGATGATGTAGTCGCCGTCACTGGCTTCTACTAAAGCAGTCCGAATTGCTTGTCGGCGATTCATGATTATGGAAAGCTTTGCTTGGTCGGTGATGCCTTTTGCCATAGCTTCCACAATGGCTCTTGGATTTTCGTCGTACGGGTCTTCGTTGGTTAGAATTATCTGTTTACAAAAGCGTTCAGCTATTGCTCCCATTTCTGGTCGTTTCCAGGTATCGCGTCCACCACCAGTATTACCGAGGATGCCAATTTTTGAGACGTCTTTAAAGGCGGTATATAATTGCTCAAGTGAGTCAGGTGTGTGGGCATAGTCCACCACTACGGTAATTTTTTTAGGGTAGTTTGCGGGGCTGTGAAATAATTCCACTCGACCTTTTATTACAGGTAATGTTTTCAATGCCTGGCTAATTGTGGAGCGTGATACGCCCATCGCCTGGGTTAGGGTAATAGCAGCCAGAATATTGTAGACATTAAATACTCCCAGTAGCGAGGCTCGAAATGTGGTGTCACCCAAAACCAGACTGACGCCATCTTTTTGGAGTGAGTGTAGAGTTAAGTCATGTAGCGAGTAGGGGAGTGTGTGTTCGACTGGGAAGTTAAGGAAATCTGTTCCGTGGCCGTTGTCGATATTAGCGACTAGGTATCGAGGTCGCTTTGGTGAACTAGCAACCGCTTCAGCTAGGCGTAGTTTGGCGGCTTTGTAATTCGCGAACGAACCATGCGATTCAATGTGCTCTGGGGTAAGGTTGGTAAATACCAGGGCATCAAAATCAATAAACGCGTGTCGGTACTGTTTGGCTCCTTCTGATGTCATTTCAACCACAGCGTGCGAACAGCCGGCCGTCACAGCTTGGCGCAAGAAGTGTTGGACAAAAAAACGCCCCGGAGTAGTCATTTTGAAGAGATTTTTTTCTATGATACCAGCCACCTTAAACTGGATAGTTGATAGTGACGCCACAGTGTATCCTTCTGTCTCTAGAATATGTGTGATGATTTCTGTGACGGTCGACTTACCTTTAGTCCCTGTAACAGCAATTACGGTGAGACTACGGCTGGGATGGCGATAGTATAGGCTGCCAAGCCAGGCTAGAGAATAGTGCCACATTGGTCGAATACGCTCAGTTAGGCTGGCTGGTAACAGTTTCTTGATACCTCGTAAAATTGATTCCATATCAGCTAAGTATACGCCCTTCAGAGTAGCTGGGCAAAAGATAGCTATAATTTTTGCAGGGCCTCTTTAACTAAGCTACTAGTAGTGCTATCGCTTGTTTCTAAAGCATCAAGCGTAGTACGAATTGCTGTCGGCTCATAGCCAAGGGTAATTAAGGTGTCAAAAGCATCTTGGTAGGCGTGGCTACGCACAGTGGGAGTGACTTGCGGTAGGGTGGGTAATTTATCTTGCAGCGAAATGACAATTTTCTCTGCCGTTTTCTTGCCGATGCCTGATAACTTACTTAAGTGCGCTGCATCTTGTAGTCCCACTGCTTCGTGAATTAGTTCGCTGCTCGCTTGGTTCATGATTTGCAAGGCCGACTTCGGGCCGACTTTAGGAATGGTCAGCAGTAGTTCAAATAACTCAAGTTCACTATAAGTTGCAAACCCATACAAATCAGAAGCGGTTTCTCTAATGGCGTGATGTGTATATAAATGTATCGAATCATGCATCCGGGCTGGTGCGTGCAGGCTGACAAATACAAGGTATCCCAGTCCAGTAGTGGTTTCAATTACTAGTGTATGTTCGTGACGTCGGGTCACTGTGCCGGTAATGCTGCGTATCATATTGGCCATAGTAACATAATTTGTATGTCTAAAATCATAGTGTGTAGGTATGATACCTAAAATCCTGTCTGCTCAGCGGCTGGTGATACAACTACTTTTTGATTGAATATAATTGATATACTAAATACTGATACATTAGTAATATATGTCTATACTTACAACACCGGACACGACGCCTGTTAGCGAAGTGACAGTTCTCACTCCTCGTCAAAGATTTGTTAGATTGGGTTTGTTGCTATTGGTGCTCATCTTAGTGGCCGTCATTGCGCATCAGCAATTTTATGATGCAGACATTGTCGTGGGAATGCCGACTGTGAGTGAGATACGTAATCAATTATATGACGAAACACGGGTTGAAAGTATTGCTGCTGCCATCTCGTTACCGCCGCCGCCACCAACCGACAGCGCTGCCGATGTATTAGCGTATGAGGAATATGTATCTAATTCTCCAGACATGTACCAGCGTCATCAGGCTGGAGAGGATGTATTTACGAGTGCCAATGTACTGAATCAATTTTATGAGGTGAATCCAGACTTTGATCAAATGATGATAGAGTCACACTCTCGAGCTGACTGGCTACACACCATTGAAATGGAATTGGTGGCCATTACCATGAAATTAGATGAGACTATTGGTCGGCCTGTTCCTAGTGAGCGGTTTAGTGAGATAGATCCGTCTCCTGTTGCCTATGTACCAAACGTTACGGTGTATCCGAATGTGCAAGCCGTCTTGCAGTTTTATTACGGGGAGCTTTTTTCTAGAGTCGACCCAGATAACCAAGCTGCCTATCAAGCGATTGTTGGCGATACGATCGCTGCTTTAGTGCTGGTCGGCCATGTTAGTCAGTCAGATGTGGCTGCTAGTCGCTACGTAGTGGAAGAGTACTTTAAAATCTTGGATACAAAAACTGATCTACCAACGATACTTGATGAATATAGTAGCTCGTTAATTAAATAATATGAAAAACCTCTACCTATATTTTGGGATGGCATTGTTTACCACATTGCTGTCGGTTGCAGCGTTACTGTTAGTGGGCACATCCGCCTCTCTTGCTGGTGGGGGCGGGAGCAGTAGCGGAGATGGAGGTTCAGGTCAAACGTATTCAGTTACTATGCCAGATGGTACCAGGCATACCGGATTATCGCATACTCAGGCAGTGTCTACTGTGGCTGAAGCCGGCTATAGTTCCTATACGGCAGTGGGGGATAGTGGCGGTCGGACTAGCGGAGTATCAACCGGCTCTTCTGAGAGTGATGTATTCGGTGGTAACAGCGGAGGTTGGGGTGGACGTCTTGCTGGAACCTTCACTCCAGCTAATTATCTGACACCTATTAATGTCCGTTATTTTGCTCCAGTTGGTTATACCCGAATAGATGTTGTAAGTCGCAACGGACAGACATTTGATGTGTATCAAGCTCCTAGTGCTGCCGGCAGTGCCCCGCCGAGACGAGGTACTGTACCGAATGATAGTAATTCATTTATTGGGGTGCCGCGCCTGGCTGAATCTGACGGCACCCCCACCCCCAACCCCTCAAATCCCAACCCATTTTTCACCCCCACCGTCACCCTCTCCGCCACCCCAACCACCGCTCTCCCTGGTCAACCTATCACCCTAGCCTGGAGCTCTACCAACACCACCGCTTGCTCCGCCCCCTGGACCAGCAATACAGCCACTAGTGGCAACGAAACCGTCACCGTATCCGAAGGAGAAACCACCTACCGCATTACCTGTACCGGTTTAGGTGGGGAAGCTTCCGACACCGTTACCATCACCCCTACCACGCCCGTCGTCACCCTCACCGTCGACCGTAATCTCATCCGCCAAGGCGACCGGGCTACCATCAATTGGACAATAACCCCTGTCCCCGAAGCAGACGCTACCCTTACCTGCGACATCACAGGAGTCACTACCCCTGTCTTCCAGACTACCGAATCAACCGGAACAACCACCACCACCCCAATTAATAACTTCCGCCGCCTTACCATCGACTGCTCCATATACAGCATCTCCTATACTGATGAGGTTACCGTCTCAGTCATCCCGAGCTTCCAAGAACTCTAATCATTCCTTGATTTATTTCATCAAGTACAGTATAGTGCACCGCACATACATACATTATTATGGCTATTACCAAAGGAGCAAAAAAAGCAGTCCGCAGCAGTGAACGCAAGCGCGTCTTCAATATCCGTCGCAACAACACCATGCGTGATGTGATTAAAGCCATCAAGAAAGATGTCTTAGCTGGTCAGTATGACAAAGCCCACGCTGCGTTACCTACTGCCTACAAAGCTATTGATAAAGCGGCTAAGCGCGGTGTGATCAAAGACAATACCGCGGCTCGCAAGAAGTCTCGCCTGACTGCTGCCGTGAAGCGGACGAAAGGGTAGTCGTCAGCAACGTTGACGGTATATTAAGCACCTGGTTGGGTGTTTTTTTGGTGTTGGGTTTGTCGATACGACAAGATAACTCTCAGTATTATGTACGCTTATCAAAAACTCTGGTGCTGCATGATTTAAAAATAGTACGTATACGTGCCACTACTAAATAACGTACATAAAAATTGAGCGCTCTTGTGTGTACATTCACTATTTCGTTTTCACACACACTTGCGTTTAGGTTCGCTAGTATTTCATATGGAAACAAAAGCAATACTAGCACTATGAGTAGCTTCTTCATTAAGGCTCTCCTCCTGACTTGTGGATTCAAGTCGTATTGAATCTACCTGCTATTAGTACGCGTATGTTTATGTATGTTAATAAAATTGTTGCATAAAATTTTTTATGTGTTATAATATACAAGTTCAAAGAAAGGAGAACACAATGTTTAGTTCAAGCAAAAAGTTCCTTGCTGCATTGGCTTGCGCCACAATTGCGGCCGCAGGCTCCCCGGCATTGGCTGGCAACTTGCAGGTTGGCCATGTGCAGCAGGCCGCCTGCTGCGGGGGCAACGCACCGATCGAGTTCAATGTGGACGGTAGTCCACGTGAATTCCATGGCAACGGCTTCCGGCACATCAGTGTGATGACAGAGGATTGGGTGGTCGTTGTTCACTCCTCCGGACCTGGTGGGCACTTTACCACCCTCAGTTACTCTGACGGGACAATCACCACCATCAAATGGGGTGAATGGAAGTAAAGGTGTCTCGTGAAAAGTAAAACAGTGAAGCGGATGTTCCAGCTATGGTTCATCCGCTTTTTGTATACAAAATTTTTCTACCACGACTTTCAGTGGCGTAGTAAAGTGCTAGTGTGCTACTACGTCGTATCTATCTAGTACAGCTCGTATGTAATGACTTTGATTACACCTTGAGTAGATGTAATCAAAATATGTGCCGTGTCGTGTTATAATTTTAATATAGATAAAATATAAACGTATGCATACAAAGTTAGTCATAGGAGTATTGTTGGGAGTTGTGGCGGGTTATTTTGTGCATGGACTTGGTCATCAGTCTGGGTTTTTAGCCGATCATAAAGATCATGGTCATGTGTCAGATAGTCATATGGCTGAAATGGGTGAAAGCGACACGGAGACAATGACGATGACTGGTATGGAAATGGATGAGATGGCGATGGAGATGAATCCTGATCCGGTCGAAGTAGCTGCTGATGCACCTGTTCCGCAAGTAGAGATCGTGTCTGCTAAGCGCGATATGATGGGGGCGTATTCGGTACAAATTCAGACGACAAATTTTGCTTTCACTCCAGATCGAGTCGATGACGAACCAGTGGCCAATGAGGGTCATGCTCATGTGTATGTAAACAATGTAAAAGTTGGTCGAGAATATGCTGAATGGATATACGTACCAGCTTCATTTTTCTCTGAAACCGGCCCTAATCGCATTACTGTCACTCTCAATGCAAATACTCACGGTGAGTGGACATACCTAGATAGTCCTATTCAAGATACCCGAGTGGTGGAGTAAATTCATGATGACTATAAACTGGTATACATGCAGGAATTTCTTTGCTTGCAGTGTGTTGTGCGCACTAATGTTACCGCTACTGGTGCATGGTCACGTTGCTGGAGTGTCTTATGAAGAAGAAAAGGACGGCTACTTGATAGATATTGGATATACGCCAGAAGTATTGGTGGCTGGTAATCGGGTCCGGTTTGATTTCGGCTTGTACTCCCTTAGTGTACCTACGGCACAAGATTTGTTTACCGATGTTTGGGTTCGTGTTACAAAAGATAACGAAATCTATTTCTCAGGTAATTTAGCGCAGCCATACTTTGGTCCCACTGCAGTCAATATAAAACTAGTTGAACCAGGTGTGTATGATATTTATACACGCTATCATAATGAGTCTGCTAGTGTTGTGGACACCTCTTTTACAGTAACTGTTGCCTCAAGTACTGCGGTTTCTAAAGAAAAGGCTCCTGTGCTGTGGGGGCAGATGATGTTATTTGTCTGTATACTCTTTGTTTTGGGGTGGGGGACATGGCTGGGGTATTCCAGCTGGAAGCAGAGGCGATAAGCGTCATGGCATACGCGAAGATACATACAATGGCATTCTGACATGGGCACCAGATCGTATCAGCAGAAACGCTGGCGACCTTGGGAGAATTGTGGACCTAATGGACTCAGGCAAACTAAAAGAGATGCGTACATTCGGGCAGAAATTTGGCAACAACCCAAATGAGAAGTTTTTCCTGATGATCCTTGGTTCACAAGCTAAGTTAGAGAACGACAACCGAGGTATCAATGTGGTGCGAGGGCTATGCACTCGAGCTGAGATGGGGCTCTGGTCAGGAATAGCTCCTCTGGGCTATCTGACAAGGACTGATGGATAAGAAATGTCTCTTGCCTAGGAGAGTCCTAGGCGCAGCACAACATATGTACTATGCAGCCATGAATTCTAAATCGTGCAAACTTACTGCACTTGGTGCTCAGTATTGGAGGCACGTAAGTTCTGGTAAAATTTAGAGTGTTAGAAGTGAGATAAAACTACTCAAGCACTCTAAAACAAATGTAAAGGTTTAGATTCTGTACATTGAGTTATTGAACGGATTCATCTCGAAATAAAAGATAAAGATGTCTGCTTCAATAAATATAAGTCCAGTCCTTTACTTTCTATCGTCTCAAACCAGCACGAAACACTATGTTTCGTGCTGGTTTTCGTTTGATTTATTTATTGCTAACATATAGTCATGCTGCTTATTTTACAGACATTCATCCATTACAGTTTACATTTTCTCGCGCCAGGACTCTTGTCCTTTGTGTTTTTTAGAAGAATTTGGAAGCAGGCCTGGTTGATAATGGCGGCAACAATAGTAATTGATTTAGACCATTTGTTGGCCTCGCCTATATTTGACACTGCTAGGTGTAGCATAAATTTTCATCCGTTACACTCTTATTATGCAATCGGGTTTTATTTTTTATTACTACTAGTTCCTAATGTCTACGCCAGAATTATTTCTGTCGGCCTACTTCTACACATGTTTTCTGACTGGCAAGATTGTCTTTGGATTGCGTCATCTATGTAAGGTTTTGGAGGTCTTTGTGAATAATATTTTGTTTGATTGGCACTTTTTTGTTCCCAAGGTCGGCAGTGTTTGGTACTATGTAAAGCATATAGGTATGTTTAACTGGGTCAAGCAAAGCACTTCTAAGAAAACCATCGCTGCATTAGTAGCTTTGGCATTTGTTGCGACTATGTTTACTTGCTTCAGCATGGCAACGAGCGAAGCGCATGCTGCTGAAAAAGATCAAATTTGTGAGATGGTAATGAGTGTTGCTGATAACGTCATCCTACAAACAGGAGTCACACTGTTGTTGTTGATGGCAACCGCGCTATTGATTAAGACTGGATTTGGTTGTCCATTCAGTGGAATTAAACGCACATTACTTCGGCTATATTACGGTCCACCAGTAAATAGAGAGTGTTGCCCTAGAGAATATTCATATTTATCTCAGCTCTTTAGTTCGGGTATTTTACATTCCAAGCTCCATAGTATTCCCTCATAGCCAACGAAATAAAACTCGTTAGTAGTTTTATGTAATACGTTGGTTTTTTGTATTTACACGCATGAGTCTAATAAAAAACTATGGAGGAAATAAAACAAAAACAACCAAATCAATTCTTGATACCAGCAGCAATAGTGATAGCCGGACTTTTCGTAGCGGGAGCACTGTACTTTTCTGGCACTGGTTCTACACCAGCACCAGTAGTGAATAATGGAAATGCTCAACCAGTCGCCCAGGCTCCAGAATCAACTGGGTCTACAGACGCAGTCCGCCCAGTAACCAATGAAGACCATATTAAAGGAAGTCCTGACGCACCGATTAAAATTGTTGAATATTCAGACTTTGAGTGTCCGTTTTGTAAGCGATTTCACGACACTATGAATGAAGTGATGGATAAGTACGGGGACAGTGGCGAAGTCGCTTGGGTGTTCAGACAGTTTCCGCTGGAACAACTTCATCCAGTAAAGGCACAGGCTGTAGCAGTGGCTTCAGAGTGTGCAGCTGAATTAGGAGGCAATGATGCTTTCTGGAAGTTCTCCGATGGTTACTTTGATGTCGCGCTGACAAACAATCGAACCGATATCGAAACGGTGATTCCGGAACTTGTACAAGAAATTGGACTTGATCAGGAAGCCTTTCAGGCCTGTTTTGAGAGTGGTAAACATGACGACCGTATTGCCGCTGATATTCAGAATGCAATAGATACTGGCGGACGTGGTACACCATGGAGCATAATGATTGGTCCAGATGGAACTACTTATCCAATTAACGGTGCTCAACCGCTAGCGGCCGTAGAGCAGCTAATTGGAATTGCCCAAAATACCCAATAGGCATGAAGTATCTAAGGATACTAGTGGCTGTTTTCAAGCGTCCATACTATTTAATCCTGGCAGTAATAATTGCTAGCTTCGTCTTTAGTGTGGCTGTCCTGCTACCGAGCTTTCAACTACTTTTGATCGTTTCGCAGACAGCGAGCCTGGGTGAGCTGTTGTCATTAACAGTGAGCTTATACGGAGCTATTGCGAGCAACTTCACGTTTGTTTCTGCGTCGTACACGATAGCGATCGCGTTGTTATTTGGTATGAATGTGGCATTGCTTACTTTCTATATCCAAAAGATGCGTACGGGAATCAAGGGGTTACGTAGTACTGGTCTCACTGGTCTTGGAGGACTCATTAGCGGATCCTTGGGTATTGGGTGTGCAGCGTGTGGAACATTTATCTTCACCTCTGTACTCACGTTAATTGGTATTAGTGGTGTACTCGCGTACTTACCCTTTGGTGGAGAAGAATTTGGTCTCTTAGGTGTTGCGCTATTGCTGTACTCCGTTTACTCCCTTACTAAAAAAATTACTCATCCTTTAGTGTGTCCAATTGAGTGACACATCTAATCTAATAAAATTGTATGAAAAATATTGTATTACTAATTCCCATAGCCATTGCCCTGGTTTTGCTTGGCTGGTGGTTTGTGTCTACCTTAAGTCAGTCAGAATCTGACCCCGCCACAAACAGTATAGAAACGGTTACTACTACAGAAGCTAGCATACTCATGGCTCCCTCGTCCGATACTGAAACGGTAGTGGTACAAAAGGCTACGCTCACTGAACCAGGCTTCGTAGTATTGCGTGAAGTTATTAACGGAACTGCTGCTCAAATCGTTGAGATTAGTTCGTATTTAGAAGCAGGGACGCATACGAATATCGTTATTCCAGTTGGAGAATTCTATACTGGTGACGCAGAACTGATGTCAATTGTCTACACCGATGCTGGGAATGATCAAATTTTAAACGATTTAGATCAACCGTTTATTGCCAGTGATGGAGCGTATGTAGCAACGTACGTAGCTACTGGCTTGTCGGTACCAGTTGAGGTGTTTACGCCAGCTCAAGGGACGCTACCTACGAGCATATCGATGGGAGATATGATGACGAACATGCCTACAATCACTTACACTAACGATGGTTTTGATCCAGCTACGCTTGAGGTTACGCGAGGGGCGATGGTTCACTTTGTGAATGAAAGTGATACCCAGATGTGGGTTGCTTCAGATAGTCACCCAGCACATGACGTACTGCCGACCTTTGACCAATTCAAACCAGGTGATCTGTACATGTATATCTTTGAAGAAACTGGTGAGTGGGAGTATCACGACCACTTAAATGCCGCATTTACTGGAATAATTACTGTAACTAATTAAAGTATGTTGTTAGGAATAAAAAGCGTAAAAGTCGTACTGTTGCGCCACGTACTGGTAGGAATTATTGCGAGTGCCTTGGTGTATTTAGTATGGGCTCTCAATGCAACCTGGAGTCCTGATATGCAACTGTGGAAAGCGTTCGGCGGGGGTTCATTCTTTCTGTTGTGGTTTGCCATGTTTATTGGCCCAGCAGCAGTTCTGTGGAAACCACTAACTCGATTCACGTCATATCGACGAGAAGTTGGTATTTGGTTTTTCCTCATTTCAGCAGTTCATGGATACTTAATCCTTGATGGTTGGGTGCGATGGGGCGTATGGGAATTCTTTGGCTATCAGTATATACCGCAACTGGAAACGTATCTGCGGGTTGAGTCGGGATTTGGTTTGTCCAATCTCATGGGTCTAGTTGCCCTAGTATTTGCCCTAGCACTAGCCGCTACTTCGTTTGACAAAGCAGTGAGCTGGCTTGGGGTCTCATCTTGGAAGTGGCTACATATGTTGTCATACGCCGTCTTCTATTTAGGTGCGTTACACGTCGTGTACTTTGCGTTCATACACTACACTCCCTCACTGCAACGAGTAGTGATGGAGCAACCAACGAACTATCCTGATAATGCACTCAAATATTATTATCTCTTCGCCATCATCTCCGTGTTTGTGGCGCAGTGTCTAGCCTTTATCAAGACAGTGCGACGGCAACGCAATGCCAAGTGGTAATTAGCTAGTTATGGTATTTGAAACAAAAATCGTATCGCACCGAGAAGTGGCAAAAGAAACACATGAAGTAGCTTTCGAGCGACCAACATCATTTGCCTTTAAAGCTGGGCAATACATGCAGGTAGCAGTTCCAAGACTTATCCAATCAGACGTAAAGGGTGCTTCTCGTTTATTCTCGATTGCATCTTCACCGTATGATTTAAAAATATTACGTATTGTCTTTCGTGTAACAGGCAGTGGTTTCAAAGAAACCCTCAGAGCCTTACCGATAGGGTCTACAGTAGTGTTGGAACAAGCAGTTGGAAACTTCTCTTTATCTCAGGCTTTAGCGCTGCCACAAGTATTTGTTGCTGGCGGAGTTGGTATATCACCTTTCATGAGCTACTTACAGCAAAGTGTGCCAAATGAATGGGAGCAACCGATTACTTTGTTGTATGGAAACCAAAACCCTGAGAGTGCTGCGTATCTATTAGAATTGAAACAGATGGTAATCCAGCAAAAGCGATTCTCTCTAACAGAAATATATAAACGACCAACGCTAGAATTGTTTATGAAGGCGGCTAGTAAACATTCAGACGCACTGTGGTTCGTAGTGGGCCCACCCGCTATGACTGCTCTCACGGTAAACGGATTACGGGCAGGCGGTATCGTGCCAGAGCATATACACACTGAATCTTTCGAAGGATACTAACAGTAATTAATAAATTATATGACAGAAGAAAACACTGATGACGTAACAAAAAAAGAACGAACTGATTTAAATCGAGCAGAAAAGCAAAAAGAACAGGGTAGAAGTATCAGAATAAAGAAAATAAAAAGTTGGTTGCCTTGGATTATCTTTGCAGCATTAATTATTGGGGGCATTTATTGGGCAATGAGTGCCGCCAAGACTGCAAGCGAGAACCGACCAGGCGAGGCTGTTTCGATTATGAGTTCTGAGCATATTGCTCCAGGCGGTGAATCAGTAACATATAACTCTAATCCCCCAACCTCAGGCCCACACGCTGGACCAGCTCCTTGGGGATTCAGTGCGGAAGAAATTCCAGACATAAACGCTATCCATAATATCGAGCACGGTGGCATTTGGATCTCATACAAAAATCTAGACGACGTCTCTGTCGCGACGCTTGGTGAAATTGCTCGGCAAAATAGTGCCAGTGTGATCGTCAGTCCTCGTGAGTCTAACGATTCAAGTATTTCAGTTGTGTCTTGGGGTCGATTTATGCACCTTGATACGGTCGATGAGGATCGTATCAAGGAATTTATCCGGCAAAACAAAAATAGATCACCAGAGCCACTGGCTAGGTAATACATACAAAATTATGAAAAAAGAAATTTTTACAGAAAAAATAAAGGACGTAGATAAAGTAATGCTTCTTGATATCCGAGAGGCAGAAGAATTGCTAAAAGCTAAAACAATTGAAGGTGCTGTCAACATGCCTATGGGAAAAGTCTTTACCGAGGCGATCAATGATAATTTACCGAAAGACAAACAAATAATCGTTTTCTGTCGGACGGGTGGACGAGCTGCAATCGTAGCAAGAGAGTTGCGAGAAAGAGGTTATCTGATTGACGGATTAGAAGGAGGGTTGGTTGACTTGAGAACCTAGATTTTGGTTATCTTTATCTGAGATCTTCAATAAATCACTTCATTTCCATGATTTCTTTTTGTGTTAAGGCTGTTGTGATTTAGACCCCCTGGGGGTATACTAACAACACTATGAAAAAAGAACTTAAAAGCAAAGTTGAACGACAACTGAAAGTGATTGAAGGGCAAGTACGGGGTTTGCAAAAAATGGTAGCAGAGGACAAATATTGCATCGATGTCATTACTCAGGCTTCAGCTATTCGGAATTCATTAAGTTCAGTGGAAGAAAAGATGCTTGAGAGTCATCTCACTACTTGTGTAGTAAAGCAGATGCAGGGAACAGGCAAAAATAAAGCAGTCACTGAAATATTGGCAGTGTACAAGCTTGCTAAGAAAAAATAACTATGAAATCTTCATCCACAAATAAAAAAATCTTTACGGTAACAGGAATGACCTGCGCCAGCTGTGCTCAGACAATTGAAAAAGCACTCGCAAAAGTGCCTGGTGTAACAACCGCATCGGTGAACTTTGCAAGCAACCAAGCGACTATTGAATACGATCAAACCAAAGTAGACGATACTGCGTTGACTGCGGCCGTTAAAGCTACTGGATACAAGCTTGTCGATCCATCACTACTGGATGGTGAGTTCAAAGTTATTGGTATGGGGTCTGATCACTGTGCTGGAGTGGTGCAAAAAGCCCTGTCCGGGTTTGCAGGAGTGTCAGATATCAAGACGAGCTACGCCAATAGTGCGGCGACTTTTGTGTATGACCCTAGCCAAGTAAAATTGTCTGAGCTCAAAAAAGCGGTTGATGATGCTGGGTACGAAGCAGTCGTGATCGAAAGTGGTGACAATGCTTTCGAGAAAGAAAAAGCAGCTAAAGAGCGTGAGGTTACAGTATTGAAAACTAAAACAGGGGTGGCTGGTATTTTTTCCTTGCCGATTCTCTATCTCGCTATGGCTGAGCTCATCAGTGAGTCATTGATTCCAGGATTCCTCAATCCTGCGGAGTTTCCTTTGCGATTCGCACTAGTGCAACTCGTACTATCTATCCCTATAGTTATTGCTGGATATCGTTTCTACACCGTTGGTTTTCGTAACCTATTCAAACTAACACCAAACATGGATTCTTTGATTGGGTTGGGAACTGGAGCGGCGTATCTCTATGGCATGTATGCTGTCTATGCGATTGCTGCTGGTGACGTTAGTTTAGTTAAAAATCTTTATTTTGAAACAGCTGGTGTAATCATTGCTCTTATTTTATTTGGTAAATATCTCGAGGAACGGACTAAAGGAAAGACTTCAGAGTCGATACGTAAATTGATGGACTTAGCGCCCAAAACTGCCACTGTCATTCGCGACGGACAGGAAATAGATATTCCTTTAGAGGAAGTGTTGGTGGGTGACATTGTGGTCGTACGTCCTGGTGAAAAAGTGCCAGTAGATGGTTCAATTACGTCGGGCACTAGTAGTATTGATGAAAGCATGATTACTGGTGAGAGTTTGCCAGTTGATAAAAAAATTGGTGACAAGGTGATTGGAGCTACGATTAATAAATCTGGTGCCATTCAGTTCACAGCTACCAAAGTTGGTAAGGACACAGCCTTAGCGCAGATTGTAAAACTGATTCAAGAGGCTCAGGGATCAAAGGCGCCAATCGCTCGTTTGGCTGACGTGATTTCTGGCTACTTTGTCTGGGCAGTGATTGCTATTGCTCTACTCGCATTTGGTCTATGGTACTTCGTTTTCGGAGCTACCTTTTTATTCTCACTTACTATTCTTATTACCGTACTAATTATTGCCTGTCCGTGCGCTTTAGGTCTGGCAACGCCAACCTCAATTATGGTGGGGACAGGTCTCGGAGCTGAGAAAGGTATCTTGGTTAAAAGTGCTACCGCCCTAGAGCAAGCGAAAAAGATCCAAGCTATCATCTTGGACAAAACTGGCACGATAACCAATGGTAAGCCAATTCTCACCGCGGTTAAAAGTGTGACGGATATGAGTGACATGGAAATGCTTACACTAGCCGCTTCCATTGAGAAGAATTCAAAACATCCATTAGCAGAAGCGATTGTGATGCACGCCGAAGAACAAAAACTTTCGTTACAAAGTGTGGATGCGTTTGAAGAAATCCCTGGACATGGTTTATCTGGAACTATTGCTGGCACCCAGTACTTTGTTGGCACTCGAAAGCTGATGGATCGAGAAGGAGTTGTGTACGATTCGTATCTAGCTGATATTGAAACTCAGGAAGATGAAGGAAATACGGTGATGTTTTTTGCGAACAAAACAAATTTGTTAGGAATTATCAGTGTGGCCGACACCGCTAAGGCTACTTCTGGAGCCGCCATCAAAGCGTTCGCCGAATTGGGTATTACGGTCTATATGATTACTGGTGACAACGAACGCACCGCCAAAGCAGTGGCTCGTGGTGTCGGAATTGCAGCCGAGAATGTATTTGCACAGGTATTGCCAGAAGAAAAAGCCGCGTATGTTAAAAAGCTACAAGCAGCAGGTCTAACTGTGGGAATGGTTGGTGATGGTATCAACGATGCGCCAGCCCTTACTCAAGCAAATATCGGAATCGCAATTGGCGCTGGTACCGATGTCGCTATTGAAAGTGCTGACATAGTGCTAATGAAAAGTGATTTGATGGACGCTATTACAGCCGTCAAACTGAGTCGGGCAACTATGCGTAACATTAAACAAAATCTATTCTTTGCGTTCGGGTATAACTCGGCTGGTATTCCAATTGCTGCGGGACTACTATTCCCAGTCTTTGGTTTCTTGCTGAGTCCGATGTTTGCGGGGGGAGCAATGGCTGCCAGTTCAATTAGTGTGCTCTTAAATGCCCTTCGATTAAAACGAGTTGATCTAAATTAGTATGATTTATTCAAAACAAATTATAATAAAAACCAGCTAGTATATGAGAATATACATTTCTATTCTTGGGGTTGTTGTTTTGCTAGGTGGTCTTTCTTTCGCCTTACAAGCTATCCAGCGTCCAGAGGCAATTGCAGTAGAAGAGGTTTCAGTTGCTACTAAAGAAACTATACAGATAGAGACTGGTGCCCGGATGGAAATGAATACACCAGTGTTTGCTGACGGTACATATACAACGTCATTCGCCTACGAGATACCATAC
>Ga0136601_1000273_pt1 | contig 24539 bp, 16 predicted proteins | sample AntRauMFilla2699_FD_181020 | JGI IMG/M metagenome (GOLD analysis project Ga0136601, IMG submission 181020) | Saline lake microbial communities from Rauer Islands, Antarctica - Metagenome Filla 2 #699 | ecosystem: Environmental > Aquatic > Non-marine Saline and Alkaline > Saline | place...
TTCATGGCGAGTTCCAAGCCCTCTGCAATTTGGATAATTGCGTCGGATACGCTTGGTTTTGCAACTACGTCCCAGGTGATGAAGCGAAAGCCTTCGTTGACTAGGATGATGTTCGTTCCGTCGATACGTTGTTCTGTGAGTTGGCCTGCTCCGCGTGAGCTGATGCCGACTCGTACGTCATGTTCGAGCAATCCTCTGAGTGCGGCCCCGTGTGGGGTGCGGTGGAGGATTTCTGCTTTGCCGTAGACTTCTTTGCCGTCTTCCCAGATTTCGGTCATCAGGTGACTGACGCGATCGAGGTTGACTTTTAGGGAGTCTGGGTGGTCGAATTCTCCCATGACGCAGCGGTTGGTGATGTCTTCCTTGATCTCGTTGACCGCTGGGTTTAGCACGGTTTTCATGTCGTAGTAACGAGTGTTCTCGTTTACTGCGTTTCCGCGTTGGAGCAAGGATTCGATGCGGAGTGCACTTTCTTCTTGTCCGTTTATTCCTTCAACGATGACGTTCTCTTTTTTGAGAACTCGCATTGAGTGTGTATCGCGGATGATACTCATACCCTTGGGTATGTTACCAGTGTGTGCGATTTCTGTTCTGTTGAATTTTGACATGGTCTTGATTATGCCCCTTAGTAGCTTCCGCCGAGTTGTTCACCGAGTTCGTCGCTGAGTGCGTGTGCGACTTCTGGTCCGAGGGGCACTCGCTTTTTGGTACCATCTGGGAGGTCGAGTTCGACTTCTGCTCCGGTGACTGTCACGCTACGGTCGTCAAATGGAGCTTCGGGGGAGCTTGACATTGGGCTGTCGTAGTCTCCGCCGTAGCTTTCGCCTGAGAATTCAGTGTCGAGATGGACGTTGAAGATCAGTTGGTCGGGGTCCATTTGGCCGGAGGATACTCCGTCTGTGAGACCGAGTCGTTTGGCTACTTCTTGTAGGACGGCTGGGGCTGGGACGTCGGTGTTGACTGGGCCGTCTCCGATGAACCACTGGTTTTCGTACCAGTATAATCCAATTGTAGCGTCGTGCTGTTCATTGGTTTGATTATATGGTCCTTCTTCGATGGTTTCGTCTTCGCCTTTGATCTTTTGATCGACGAAATCGGGCCGACCGTTGCCGTCCTTGTCTTCTGCTTCTTTTAGGAACGCCGGTTTGTCATCGCCTTCTTCAGAGCCTTCCTCCGATTCTTCTTCGTCATCGGAGTCGTCGTCTTCGTCGGAGTCTTCTCCGTCTCCGTCGTCCGATTCTTCATCTGAGCTTGGCGGCGTAGGAGGCTCCGGATTATCGTCGCCTCCATCTCCGTCACTGTCGTCGTCGGAACCGTCATCTTCGTCGTCGGAGTCGTCGTCGGAGTCGAATTCTGGGGGCTCATTTCCTGCATCGTCATCATCTTCTGGGAATTCCGGCTCTTCATCTGGTGCTTCGCCGGTAGGGACCATAGTACCATCTTCTTGTGGAGCTACGTTCATTTCTTCGCCAGTTTCCTGGTTGACCATCTTCAGACTGAACATTTCGTCCATTCCGTAGTCAGAGCCCGAATCGGGGTCATCATAAACGGAAAGCATGTCATCGTCTTCAGCATCGTCATCCATTCCGCCCATTTCACCCATACCACCGGCTTGGCCGATAGCATCATCCAGATCGTCGTCTTCAAGCTCACTAAGTGGGCTCATGGACTCAACAATCTGAGCAACCCAAGTGTTGAACTGCTTAGGGTCAGTATCAGAAAGCTGAAGACTGCCTAAAGCACTTTCGCACAATGGATTTGGAACGGGGACAGTAATGGAACCATCATTAGAACGCAATTCCATATTATTTAAATTGGAATGGCCCAAGATGAATTTTGTATTTTCACAAATACCATGGCTCACACCATCACCAACATTGGCCCATTCTACTACTGGGTCCTTGTTGTCGCTGTTGTTGATACCAAGGGGATTGGTGTTCGGACCGCGAAGTTGTTCTTCTTCGACAGCTTCGTCGTCTTCGTCCTCGTCTTCCCCTTCACCAAGGTTCCGGATTGACGCTTGTTTCGGGTTCTTTCCGGATTGAAGTTCGAAGGAATCGTCGTCCTCGGAGACTTCTTCCATGTCAGCTGATTCGTAAGCGGCAACTGCCTCTTGAACCACTTGCCAGGTCGATGCCTTTGGATAAGTGATTTTCAAGATGGAGAGAGCACCTTCAGCAGCTTCGGTGATGTTGGTGGTACCGGCGTTCATCAAGGAATGCATTGTACCAATTACATCATCAACCAATCCGCCTTCTTTAAGGATTTTTTGGCCGTATGTGCTGACGGATTCACTGATTTTCTTTGGATAGGACGTGGCTGGCATGTCGTCCTCGGAGCCCTGTTTCATTTCGTAATGAACGGGACTTTGGACGCTTTCACCGAAAGGGTTGTCCTCTTCCTCTTCGTCCTCCTCACCATCGAGGCCACCGAAGTCGAAGTCGTCTTCTTCCTCTTCAGCTCCACCAACTGCGAGTGGGTCCGAGGCTCCGCCACCGTCGCCCACTGGGCTTTCGTCGGTGTCGGCTAGATCAACGTCGAGTTCGTCGGTTTCGATGTCAGTATCCATGCCTAGAGCATCGTCGCCCATGGCACCTTCGAGGTCTTCTTCGGCTCCGCCTTCTCCGCCGCTTTCGCCGCCGATTTGGATGAGTGGGCTGTTGATGGTGATTGTGGTTCCACCGCCTTCGCCTTCGACATCGGTTGCTACTGCGTCTCCAGCAGCATCGTCGAGGCCGTCTCCGCCGTCGTCAAGACCGTCTAGGTCGAAGTCGTCGGTTTCTCCGCCGCCGATGTTATCGAAGTCGTCGAGTGTTTCGGTGTCTTGGAGTTCGTCTCCGACAGCAGCCACGACATCTTCAGCTTCGAACATGGTTGCTTCGTCGACCTGTTCGCCTTTGAGGCGTCCAATCAACGACTGCATCTTCTCGTTGAGGTTGGGGTCCTTGGCGATGCCAGGGATGTTATTGGTCATTTTCTCAAGAGTGGTGCGAAGCATCAGGATCTTGGTGTCCCGTCCGCCTGCGTCCTCGAAGAGGATTGCGATGAACTTGCTGTGTACACCTGGGAAATTCGTGGAGTTTTCGAGTCGGTGGACGTTCTCAAGGAGAACTGTGCTACCGGCCTTCTTGGCGGTTTTTCGCCATTCTTGCACGATTTTCTTCTTGTTGACCTTCAGGTTCAATTGGTGAGCCATGACGCCAACGTCTTGTGCCAATTTATCATTGAAGATAGCTTGGGTGGCAAGACAGTTCTCAACGACAGTGATCATGTCGCTTTCTCGAAGCAACGTGAACTCTTCGTCGATTTGGAGGGCTCGGCCAATTCGTTTTGCGGAGTCTTCGGTTTTTCCTTCGGCCAAGAGGCTTGCGGATTCGAGGACTGCGTTGCGGAATTTGGTGTTTTCGTGGCCTTTGAACGCGACTTGTCGTAGTTGACGAGCACGAGCTGTGAATGGCACGATTGGGTCGATCTTCAGTGAGCTACCGGACCCGTTGTAGGCAACAATTTTGCCTTCTTTGATGACTACACCGCTGGTGTAGTGGGTCTTGGCTTCGTTGATGATTTGTCCAATTTCGTCGCTGTTGAAAATCCTGTTTTCATTAACGGGTAATTGGTAGACGTTTCCATCTCGACAACGAATACGTTGGCTTGCTGGGATGACGTGGCTGGAGAAGCGGTGAAGACTCATTCGGTTGAAAGCGGAGTTAACTGCTTTCTTGTCTTCTGCTTCTACGGATTCGACCAAGAGTTTGCACGCTTCGGCGAATTCATCTTGTTTGCCTTCGTCGATGATTTCGACGGGCGTGATGTCGCTGATTTGCGGGTGAGGCTTAGCGACGTATTTGGCGAGAATGAATTGGTCCGATGTAGCGTCTTCAAATAGTAACTCAGTACCATTTAAAGCCACCAACTCCCAATTGCGGTTTACCTTGTCACCAGCTTTTCGCACTGCTTCAGCTGCTTCGTTAAGCTGCGTGTTCAGTCCGTTGTTGATGACTCGGATAAACTTTCGCACATCGATTTGTTGAGGCTTCGTGTAGGCCGACATTAGCGTAAGTATCCTATAAAACAAACGTCAGATAGATGTGAATTGCTGGATTATATTTGTCGAGAGGCGATCACTTTATCCATTGATAGATTGATCGACATCCTCTTGAGTAACAACGCCAGCCTGAGTGGACTCTTGCAACGCTACGATAGCGTTTTCGCGATCTTGATCCAATAACAATTGCTCTCTAGCAATCGTCCTAGTAGCAGCTTCTGAGATAATCTCGGAAGAAGGTAACTCCCCATAAAGCCTCTGAGTAGCCGAGCTTGACTCAAAATATTCAAACTCATAATTTTCAGAAACCTCGTCGATACCTTCGACCACTAATTGATCTTTCTTCTGCTCAATTGGTGTATTACTATTTGCTTCTCGGGCAGGAACCCCTAATAATTCATTCGATTCTATAATAGCAGAAGCAATAGAATTGTCACGTTTCGTCTTACCCATCACTACCATAGCCTTCAATTTAGACATGGCCTCAGTGATCTGAATCTCACGGTCAGTCTTTTTATCACTCTCTTCGAGCTTCTTGAGCCGATAATCAAGTGACTCACCCAATGGGTTATCATCCTCTTCACCGCCAGCAGCATCAAGAAGAGCACCACCACCAAGATCGTCACCACCTTCACCGCCGAATAGATCTTCCCCACCGCCTTCATCCCCGCCGCCGAATAGATCTTCCCCACCGCCCTCTTCTCCACCACCGAATAGATCACCCCCACCCATATCGCCTCCACCGCCACCTCCACCAAGCTCTGGAGTGGTCTCATCACCCATATCAGCATTGCCCTTAAGCATCATCTGCTGAATCTCATCCGGGCTAAGATCGGTAAAGTGGGACAAAATCCATTCTTTAGGGAACCAACCAATATCACGAAGGTCAGCCATAATATTCGCACGAGTCTGCCACGTCTCGATTCTGTACAATTCTTCCATAGCAGAATTCACCATCATGCTCGTCCAGAAAGAATTCATCTCATCACGAGAATAACCCTTAAGAGCAAGATGAACAAGAGCGATCTTCGTCAGGCCGACCGACATTACCTGTTGCACCCAAGTAATGTTCTTAGCGAAATCACTACTAGTCTGACTCAACGGTTTCCCATCAGTATCACCACCGGTCTTGTCACCAATACCCAATCGAGATGGGGGAATCTTGGTCGGAGCGATCATCTTCTTGAGGAAGTATTCAATATCATCAATCTGCCCAAGATTATCAGCTCCCTGCAATGTCTCAATATCAGGACCAGATCCATCCGGACGCTTAGGCAAGAAGAAATCGTCTTCCTGAGTCAACGGAGCGTAACGCTCGTCGAAGTTGCCGTTGGCCGGATTATAGAATTTCTTGTTCTTGAATTGTGCTGCAATCTTACGCAAGTATTCAGGAACCTGTTGGCTGGGAATATTACCAACTGGAATCGTGAATTTACGCTTCTGCGGAGCCCTGGTATTATGAACTACCATACCATTAGCTATAAAATTATGCTCACCGTTCTCAACAGTGATATCAAACACTTCTTGCTGATCTAAGATATCGATTGATTCAATAGGCTCAAACAGATCACGAGGATTTGGGCTCACAAACAACTTATAACTAGTATAGACATCATTAAGATGGTTCAATCCAGATTCTCTAGTCCTAGTGCTTATCTTCCCTGTTCTGTATCCAACCAAATCGCACAAATGTTTGAAGTCTTCAACGAGATTTTTGTTGCATAATTCTAATGCGAAGTAGTCATATCCAGACATATGGCTATTACCATCAGCTTCAATAAACCCGGTGATAAACGACTTTATCAAATCATGGCTTAGCCCGAATACCCATCCAGGAATCCTTTTAGTTTTTGATGTTCCTAAGAACCCCCAAGAACTAACAGTATTGTGTAGAATCTTGTTGCTAGACACTACTTTACGATCGTTCTCAGGACCTTCTTCCCAAGAATTAGGGCACAATGTCTTAGCATAGTTAAGGTACCATTGATTAAATGGCTTATAGTCACCAATCGCTAAGGTTATCCTATTACCAGTGGTGACCGAACCATCACCAACAATAAACCCGAGATACCTCATCAGATCTATATTAGCCGTTTTCGGTATATTGGGAACTATCTTAATCCCTTTAGATTCTACAATAAGATTGTTAGAATCAAGATTCAATATTTCACATAATTGTTGAGCCTGACTTAGCGGCATTCTCTTTCTAGCATACAAAAATTGTCTAGTCAGAGTTACGGGATGGTTCAGTTCTCTCATTGAAGACGTGATATTATCATAATCATTGCTTCTAAACAATTGATATTGTTCATCTGACAGCTTAGCGTACTCAACACCGGCCCATTGCGGTGGTAGTGAACAATTATCAGGAGAATCGGGGGTTGGAACTACAATATGGTGTCTTCCTGGAACAAGATTCTTGACATCAACATACTCCGTATTCCCCGTGTCTACATCCAACGCCAAAAATGGGTGGGTAATTGTTGCATCAAGATGGCGATATTTAGTCTTAACTCTAAAGACATCTTGAATTCCATTACTAATCCAATTCGTTACTTTAGTTAATTTAACACCATCTTCTGTATAGCAATAAGCCAAGTCGCCAATCTTTATATCCTTAATTGGAATTGGCCCGTTGCTAGTCATAATTTTACTGTCACCAGTAAGACACAACCGATAAATGACAGCCGAGCTTTCCATCAAGATCAACTGCTTGAATGCCTTACGTCCACCTTCGATAACGGACTTGCCGTAAGGGTGGAATTTGGCTTCGAAGTTAGTCAGGCGGAAGTGTACTACTTCCCATGGGTGCAGGAAGTAGGACTGGTTGATTTCCGGGTCAGAATAGTGAAAAGCGACGAGGTCGCCGTTGGCTGTTTCGATCCGTGTGAAGTTGTAGACATCTAGCCTTTTGAGGCCGACCACGCCGGTACGGGTTTTGTCGAGGACGATGCGGAAGGCACAGTCGCCGTATTTGCAGAGGTATCGTACGATGGACCGGCATTGGTGGTCCAACATGAGGGTCTTGTTGTAGAGGTTTTGTACCTCTTCTTTGACTCTTGTGCTTTCCCCGTAGACTTGGATGATGTGTCCGGTTTCGGGGTTGACTACGCAGGATTCGTCTGCGTACATGTCAAGGGCGAGAGAGATCTCGCCCATTTCATCCATTTTGTCATAATCCTTATACCTTTCTCTGCGAAAGTAGTTGACTTGGATGCTCTGTATAATGGCCGATTGTAGGCCATTGCGTTCTGGACCAGCACTAGTTAGGGAGTCAAGAGACGGCTGATCCTGGAGAATGTTTTCATGTCGATATAGACCTGAACCACTGATATAAGCTCGAAGTCTATCGAATGCTAACCAATTACTCGCCATGTTTCACCATTTTAATATTGCCAGCATCCCACAAACGTCGATAACCAGCGTTGAACATATTTTGAGATTCAGTTAGATTTGGATCAAACAGTTCACCAAGCATTCTTGATAATCTATGTTTCTGACATCTTTGTCTGGATAGTATCTCACTTTTAGTTACATATTTATAATTTGGTTTGGTTACACACAATTCTTTAAAACCAATCTTCTTGTAAACGTTGCCGGTAGAGTATCTCAAATCAGCAAAAGTGAACAAGTTAGAAATCTTAAACAATTTCATCGCATTATTAATCAATCTGGACCCACCACCAATTACTGTTGACCCATTCTTAAAAGCCATTCTTATTAATTCACAGCCACCTTTGGTTTTGCTGATAGAAACAGCACCAACGATTGATTTATTAAAAATCAAAGCAAGATAATGACGTGCTGGCCTGTGTCCTTGAAGATGGTTAGCAGAAAAGAAAAGATTGGCCTCTGATTCGCTTATTTCAATAATACCGCATTTTCTTGCATGCAATTTTGATGATCTGCCTAAATAGTGACCTATCATTGATTTTATAAGATCTTTCTGATTATTCCATTCGAAACAATAAAATTGTTTAAGAGAAATATTATTCTTAATTGCTAATAGTGCCTTATCTTGATGTTTTTTCCTTTCTTTTACTGTTTCTTGTTTATTGTAAGAATGCCAATAATAACCATGATATTCTATACCGAATTTTAATTCTGGAATATAAATATCTATTTCTAACGGTGAAATCGAAGTGCGATCATTAATAACTGTCTCATAACCTAAAGATGTGATATGATCATTGATTAAAAGCTGTCCAGAACTGGTAGAACAAAATTTGCAAGACGGTATTGTTAAATGATTGTATGGAGACTGCTGAGAGATGTTACCACAAAGATTGCATTTAAAATCGATTTTATTTTTCCAATTAATAAAAATCGTTTCGCTATAATCAAATAATTCCTTATTTGCTTTTATGGCTCTTTCGATATATTCATCATTTGTTATTGATTTGAATTTCTCTCTGTAGTCAGAATCTTCCCATCTTTCTTCTCCCATCTTTCTTTGGTTTTCAAGATATTCGCCAGATTTTTTAACATCAACTTGATTACTTCTATATTCAGAATCAAGCCAACATTGTTTTGTGGATTCTGAAAATTTTTCGGATAAACCTTGCCCAATACATGCTGGGCACTTCCAATCAATCTGATTTTCGACCACGCGGGATTTAACTCTTATAGTAACAATCCTCTCTTTGTTACATAAATCGCATCTACATATTACCTTAGGTCTGTAGGCATTTTTGACACATTCTGCACCATATCCGAAATTTCCCTTGGTGGCATTCCAATCTATCATTTACTTGCCATAATATGATTTTCTCTTGACTACAGGTGCTTCCACCTTTTTTCGGTCGCCAAGCCAAAGGTCACGGGCGAATCCGGCCACTTGATCCTCGTATGACGTGGATTCAGGACCGTTAGGTTCGTCGTGGTCGACCGATACTGGTGACACCAAATTCTGATCGTATGCGATAATGGTTTCGTCTGAAGTGGTGGTAGCGAAAGCAATATCCTGATCGATCTTGAAAGGTAATACTTTACTTTTATTTGGATCAGGATTGCTAACCAGTGCCACCAAACCAAGCCCCGCTCCGAGGCAAAGGTCATCATGACAACCGACTTCCGCACCAGTTTTACCAGTGGGTCTACCACCACGATCTCGGTGATTAATGTATGTGCACAATTGGTCATGCAAGCGTGAACTATAAACCTTCACGCATTCAGGCCGACCAAGTAGGTTGATCATCATCTTATTCAGGCCAATCTTACTAATATCAGTCGTAAAATGACCATAAGGATCAAGCTTCGGTTTTACCCCAGCTTTATCAGGAATTCTAATCCTACGCCAGAGATTAGGATAACCATACTCAAGCCGAAGCTCATCGATTACACCATCACCACCATTATTGCGTTCCACATTAACCAAAGCATTATTATAGAAACGCCCAAGCATATCAACATATGGACAAAGCATCTTCGGGATGCAACGCATCATCATTTCAGCAACTTGCTCACCAGTCTCTAGGCAAAAGACTTCAAGAGCATGAAAGTCATTGCCACGACCAGTCATCGTATCAACGCCCATCGTGTAGGTATAACCCTGTGGGGCGTCCGGGTGTTGACGGACAGGCATTTCCCAGAACCAGAGGCCCTGATTCCCTTCAAAATCGAAATCCAACTGAATCGGCTCCCGTCTGATCGGGTGCATGTATTGCTGAATCCCCTTAGCGATCTTGAGGGGCTTGCGAACCATTTCATCGATAGCATCAAGATTCAGAGCTGGCAAAACAGTCTTACCAGAGCTGACCACGCGGGCTAAGATTTCTTGGTCGAACTTCCATGTTTCTCCTTCTTCCGCTAGAGCATTATACTGCTTTTGCAACCAGGGAGACCAATATGGGCCGTACTTCTCTCTTTCTTCAGATGTAACGCATTCTCGAATACCATCACATGGGGCAATTCTAACTTGCTCGTTGGTACCCTTATCCTTGTACTCGATCTCCCAATCCATGTCATACCAATTGATGGTAATGAGATTGAACCCGTTGGCATTCTGCTCAGCTCCCTTGAGCATTTTGTAGTACCAATCACCCATACCGTTCAACGTAGAAACCACAATCACACGACCACCGTGTTGGAGTGTGTTGTGGCTCACAAGACTGTTTGATACGTAGCAGTGTTTTTCGGGGACTTGGATGTCGAATGTTTCTCGAATGTCTTCTTCGACTTTAACGATTTTGTCGACGAAGAGCTTATTCTTCACGAGCCAACTATTGATGTCGCCTACTTCATGCTTGAATAGGCCATTAATATCGTTGTATCGAATTCGTCCATAAGACCCACATCGGGTGATTTCTTCATCACCGGGGTTCTCACGAATCAGAGTGTTGCATTCGGCTTCGAAAAGGTGGACCAATACTGGATGGTCGGTGTTGTATGATTGGCCGGATTCTGCACAGAGTCGTAGGTCGTGGCGGGTTGAGTAGAAGTGTTCTGAGAAGGTGTTTCCGAGATCGGAGTCGACGATTATTAATCGGTGGTGTCCAGCCGATGTCTGGGACACTGAGATCGGGAATCCAAAATCGAACATGATGTTTTGGATGTCTCGGACCAATTCTTGGCTGTCGAATATTGCTCCGATTCGTTTTCCGCTAGCACTTTGTGAATCGATTATGCCACAAAGAACATGGTAGTAGTTGTCGCGTCCCAGTTCTAGAATCTCATCACTGATTCGTCGTTCTGTTGGTTCAGTGGTTAGCGAGATGCCGTATTTTTCGGCTAGTTCGAACGCTTTGGGAGAGCTGACTTTTAGTTGTCGTTTGTTGATGACGAATCCGTCTTGACCAAAGTATTCGGTTAAGACGTCGATGAATTCTGTGGTTTGTAGTTGGCTGTTGAATTTGGTGTGGATTTGTTTGCCGACTACGTGACCTCTGCTGAATAGGATACCAGCAAGGTAGAGTTCTGGGTTGACTTTTTTGATTTCTGGTGTGTCGCCCAATCGGACTACGATGTATTCACCGGGTGAGGCATCGTTCATGTAACGCCAGACGTACTCACCGTTGGGGTCGATGACTCTGAATCGGTGGTTGGGTGTGGTGGTGAGTTCGAGCCCTAGGTCGGTTGTGATTTTGCGGACTGGTCCTGTGCCTGATAGGTAGACTTTGTCGGCTGGTAGGATTTCTTCGTCTGTTTGTACTTTGATGTCGATGTCTTGCCATCGTTCTTTTCCGCTGACAAGCGAATCCATACGGATTAGCCCGGTGTCAGTTGTCAGTAGCGTTTCAGCTACGACGCAAGAATAACCTGATGCCCACATACGGTCCATACTCGGAATAAAGGCTGCTTCGTCAATAATATTTAGTGACGCGGAGTGGGATCGTAGAACTTCGGAGCTGCTTGTGAGTGATTTGATGCTTGAGCCATTGGGGAATACTATTTCGTGCTCGTTTCGTTTTTCGGGTTCCCAGAGCTTTTGCATCCATTCTGGTAGGTTGTCGAACAGGAAGGTGATGTTACGTCTCAAGAAGCCTTTCGCGTCGTCTTCTTTCTTGGAGATGATGAGGATGGCTTGATATGGGAAGAACATTCCCTGGTGGAGTGCGTAGGCTCCGGAGATTTGGGAGATGCCGCATTGTCGGCATTTTCTTACGATGTTGAACCTGTGGCTGTCGAATTGGCTTAGTGCGTTGAGTTGATACTTGAATGGGTTAAACGGGATGATGCCAGCTGATGGGTGCTGAATGTGGCAATGTTGGGATAGGAAATATGCGATAGAGCTTTGGCATTTGTGTATTTCTTTTTCGAGTTCGTTCACTATTGACCCTTACTTTTCATACCGTTTTCGAGCATGGCTACGAGGCCAGCACTTCCAACCGCTGTATTGGTTGAATTATTAGTTATGTTCTTAGAGGGACCTTTGCGAGCAGATAGAATTTTCGCCTGAGATTCCAGGACTTTGACGACGGTTTGGCTGATGCTGGATCGGGTGTCGATTGCTTGGAGAAGTCTTTGTAGAGTTCCGCCGTGGACGACTTTGTCCTGACTTTGAATCAGGTCTTTGATCATTTGAATGGCGGCTGTTGCTTCTTCGCGATCTTCAGCACAGTTAGTGAGCACAAGATTTGTTATTGCTTGTGCTTTTTCGATGACGTAGTCTTCGAATTCGTCACGGTCGTCTTCTTCAATTTGGTCGTCGGTTTCCTGGATAATCCTCTGCGTAACTTTTTGGCTAGAGGATTCTTGCTCCATTAACTCTCCGACTTGTGGCGGGTCTGCGAGTGTGCCATCAAGCTCACTCAGCATCGCCTCCATCTCTTCCATCGGGTTCGTTATCTGCGGACTCGTTGGCTGCGGATTGTCGCTGGGAGTCGGTTGATTTGTCGTGTCCATGTTCACCTCTACCATGTTCCTGAGTGTGGCCCGATCGTTTACGCTTGGGGTTCACTCTTCCAGAAGGTCGAATGTTACCAAGTTTCTGATGACCACCTGGAGTTATATGCCCCTTGGTAGGGTTCTTCCTAATCCGGCGTTGAATTCTATCACGCACGGAGCTTGCAACATCCTCTAATAGAAGATTAACATCCTCAAGGGTAGCACTACCTTCTGCAATTTTGATAAAGGTAGGATCTATGTCCGGGTTAAGCCCGTTCCGCTGACAGGCTTCAATGTAATCCCTGGGCGTTATTTGGATGTTTTTTCCTTCGAGGATTTCTTGGACTTTTTCGAACGCCGGGGCTTGGCCGGTGCAGACTGCGAGGACCCAGTCGGATTTGTTCGTTTTAGCCATCTATCTCGTTCCTTGGGATCAACAAATGAACTGACAGGATCTCCCCACTTATGAGGAAAGAAAGCACCGTCAGTAATATGATTTAACTGCATCGCAATTCTCGTGTATCGAAATTCTCAGCATGCAATTCCATCATTACACGTAGGACGACCAATGCATGGTCAACACTTTTACGTTCGACTCCAGATATAGTACATAATTTCTTCTTGAAATTCTTATCAGGGTCCGACTCGCTCGAAAGCTCAATCAAAGCATCAACCACATCACAATAATCAGGATTAAACCACATCTCCCGCTTAGCCTGCAGCAAAGCACTAGTATACTGCTCATTGTTGCCATTTGAGTGCTTACGCGAGATAAACTCAGTGTAATTATCACCATTGCGTACGTCCCGAGTGTCCTTCTTCACATACGCCAGGATAACCGTGCGAGCCACCTGCGACCACATGTTAAAGACCTTAGACATGCCCCTATAAAGAACATGATAAGTCCCACCATACAACCCTTGGGAAGGCTCGATATACCCGTCATTCTTTAAGACCTGTCCACAATGTGGACACTTGGGGTACATCTGCACCAATCGATCCGGATTGATTATCCCGAACTCGAAAGCAGCCGGATCATAAAGAACCGAGGCATTGGGGCGATCATACGAGAAGCAACCGCGACAATGAGCACGGGCTCTGTATTTGTAGAGGGTGCGTTCGATTTGCATGTACGCGACATGCACAAGCTCGTTCAACGCACTGGGATCATGACCTCGGTAGATGTTGTAGAGGCCCTGTTTGCGAATGAGTTGAATAATCAGCTCATTGGCGTGCTCCATGATGGAGTTTCGGTAGATTACACTAGTGGTCCCGGTCCAGATATACCGGGTCAGTTTCCATTCAACGATTTCATTGATGAAATAGTGTTTTTTCTTCAATTCTTCTCTGTCCGGCTTTAGGCTTGGCCGGAGGTCGGAAGTTGCGTTTGATGAGAGTAGGACCATCTATTGTATCATGTCCAAAATTGACCGCAGAATCGTATTCTGCATCGACGATGGTTTTGAGTCTGGCTTTGCCATGCTCGTACAGGTAATGATTGCATCGGAACAGCACGTCGTACACGTAGCTGAATCCTCTATTATTTACCCTTAGAGCACGTCCAATCTTCTGCAGGAAATCGGATCTCAATTTCCCGCCAGCAGCCATTATCAGGTTATCGACGCCACCCTTGACGTCAAGACCTCTATTAACTATTTTCCCTCCAATTAGAACATCGAGGTCCCCAGCAGCAAAACGATCAATAAATTCAGTCCTCTCCCGCTTTGGCGTCTTACCATAAATGAACCCTGCAGTCATACCTCTCGCACGAGCCGACTCAAGCAAATTCTCACCCAACGGAATTCTATCCACAAGGATCATATTCTTCTCACCAGCATGGAATTGCACAATAGCAAGAATTAGATCATGGAATCTCTGATTCTCAACCATGAACAGATTCGTCGCTTCATCCAAAACAATCTTATTATGAAGATCGAATTGGGGGTCTTCATAAACCATCATTCGATACTTCAACGGAATGATCCGGCCCCGAGCCTCGATTTCTTTACGTTGCATTTCGAAAATAATGTAGCCGAAATTCTCTTCGACATTCAAATTCGAAATCGGCTTTTCATCATCAAACGGGGTAGCCGAGAACCCATATCGACGTCGACCATTAAAAAGCTTACGAATTACTTGCTTATAAGTCGAAGAGTTGCTGTGATCACATTCATCAACAATTATCATCTCCGCATTCTTCACATACTCCATCAACATCTTATAATTGCGTTTCCGCGTCTCATAAGCCAAAAGCGATGATTCCCAACGCTTATGAGCCTGCTTGAATGTCTTTTCGTTCTTATACGAGCCCTCTTCTGGCTCGTCCTTGGGCGGTTTGGGCGGGTTGAGGCTTTGGATAGATCCGATGACGATCTGCTCTCCGTTAGGCTTTTCGCCAGCGAAAAACATACCGATCTCACTAGCCACTTCACGCAATTTCAGTCTATCGCTAAGTTGAGAAACCACAACGGTCATATCAGCAAGAATCAGAGTAGGACAATTAATTGCCTTACACATCCCGGCTATGATCTCTGTTTTACCGGCCCCGGTGGTGAGTTTGAATATGCCGCACTCACACTTGATACCCTTCTTGATTGCGGCTATTTGGTAGTCTTCGAGAGTGATGCCGGGCAAGAAATCCTTATCGACAAGCTTTTCGTCGATGTAGGTGTATTTCCATTTTGGGCGTTGATCTTCAACATGAAATGGGAGATCATGTTTCCGGCATTGGAAAGCCAGACGCCCTAAGAATGTTCTGACTACCCGTTTATTGATACGATCGAATTTTCGATATTTTCCCTGCCAGCTACGAGCCGTGCTTGTGGTTCTATAAGCATTCGGATCTTCGAATGTAAACGCTTCCCATAAAATCTGGGATTCGGCATCCGAAATTGTGTCGAGATAGACGTGTTTATTATCTCTCAGTACAGCTCTCATCCATCATACCTCAGTGTAAGATCAACGTGTTTTTAATACGTTCGAGAATCCTAATACGACAAGACCCCTGATAGAATAAATTTTATTCTACAGGGGTCTGTCTGCTCAATTATCAAAAACGGTGTGTCAGTTCAACACGCATTTGTCAGAATCACAATATTTCTCACCAACGGCTTCTTCAACCAACTGAGACATATCAATCTCTTTCAAACCAGCAAGATAATCCCTCACTTCTTCACGATCAGCAGCTTCATAAGGAGCTTGTACGTACCCATGGTTCGTCTTCGGCAGGAAACTCACTGCCTTGATTCGATCCTCGTAATGAGACAGAATCGTGGGAATGTCTTTGGCTTCATCCGGATCGAACTTGATCGTCACGCTAACGGCATTGTCAGCCCAGTAGTATTGCATTGAAGCAACATTGTCCATCTGTTCCCAGATCGAAACATCGGCTACTGGACGGACGCCCTCATCTTCGACACCGAACTTGACAACGATAGTATTGTCCGGATCAGTAACAGAAGGCTCAATGTGATAACCCGCTTCTGCAAGGATACCAACCAGCGAGTGATTCTTATTAATACGCATTCGACGCCAGTATGACCGGGCCTCAGGAAAGTGAACACCAGGAGCCACACCAGCCAGTAGGCTGACTGTGCCAGACGGCTTGACACTGGTGACTTTGACTGATTCTCGACAGGTGAGCCATTCACTGTAAATGTTATCCCATCTTCGGATTTCGCTGTAGGCAGCATCGCAGAAATTCTGCAGGTATCTACGTCGCCCGAACTTCTCCATCGCCTGGACAATACCTGATTGGCTCAAGCCAATCCGGCGATTACGAAGCATAACGCGGTTGGTGCGGTTATTGTGAGTCGGCAAGAGCGTGACCGTTTTGCCGTACAAGTAAGCGTACTTGATGGTCCGCATGTAATCGTCTTCATTGTCATGCTTCGACGGGAAAGTCTCGACAAGATTACACAATTCGTACGATTCGAGGGTCTGTTCTACGCATTGTCCAACTTGATAACCATTAACAACAACTTGATTGGTTTCTGGTTCAGTCAAGCAGTAAACTGGTTGCCAACCAATTGATTCGATCGATTCGATGTTAACATATCTACCAGTATTAGAATTATTTGAACCACGATGACTTTGTAACCATTGAACGGCTTTTGCAGATTTCCAATCTTGAATAAATCCGATATCATCTAAGAATTTAGAAGTTTGTTTTATACCAGAAACAATTAACTCCCAACCTGGCTTACAATTATATTCTTTAAGACCACCTTTACCATCATTCATTTTCAATTTGCGTTCATTGTGTCGAAACTGAACAGTGGACGCAATACCAAGTTGATTGAGCAAAAGACGACATTCACGCAACAAAGAATCATTTACTTGCCAAATTCTAATAGAAATAGAATTCTTAGTTAAATTGACATAGCCATCTGCAGAAGCTAAACCACGAAGGAATGCACAAAGTGTGGCTTTCGTGCCGTTTAAAACGCTAAAGGGCACTTGGTGTTTATTTCCACAGATAACACCATCTTCGGCTAAAAGACGACCTAAAACATTTGAACCAATTCTAGTCTCTTGATGATCAAATGAAGAACCCGAAAAATCTCTTTCCCAACCGGCATACTCTGGCTGAACATTTTTAGATTTACTATGAGTTTCAAACAATTGTAACATCAATCCACGCAAACGTGGCAAAACATCAACAGAATCTTCATCATAAACAGTACATTCTGCTCTTGTTTGGCCAGATGATCGTGGGCTTAAAGACCCATCGCCAATACACCATCCAGAAAGCTCAGAATAAACAGGATCATGAAATGTGCCGAAATGAACTTGCTGATTTAAAGGTATCAATTGACCAATTTGCAAATTGGCCAATTTGCATCGCTGCTCATCAAAAAACGTTTTCTTTTTCCCGCCACCAATTCTACGCACAGTACGATTAAGAACTATAAATTCATGAGTTTCTGTGGCATCAATCCATGAACCATCATTGAATTTAACTCTAAAAACTTCTTGGTTGTCACCAGTTTTATAAATTTTAGTGGCTTTAGAAATTCCATTGTTATTAATAATAGATTGGCTACCATATTTATCTAGCATGTCGGCATCAAAACCATCAAACAACAATGCTCCTTGTTCTTTCCACAAATTCTCAATGTTTTTGTAACCAGAATCTGTAAACAAATTTCCAGAACCAGCAAAGCATGGGTTGCTCCCCATCACACGACCATCAATCCCAGGCTGAAAACCGTCTTTCATGCGGCCATAATCCCGCATGTTATCAAGCCAGATGTAACCGGGTTCGCCGTTAGCAGCTGTTTGCTGGCCAACGTCAGTGTAGTCCATGCCGATTTCGCTGAACACTGAATTGTTTGAAGCCCAGCGACGATCGTTGCAAGCGTTCCAGACGTCAATTGCTCTATCGAGCTTATCGCTCTGGATATCGCATCCAGTGAAGTCTTCAACGGTCGCTGAGTAACGGTTTTTGCCATAAAGGTCGCCAGTGACCTTGTAGAATTTCTCGGTTTCTTCGCCGCTCAGATCTCGAACGGGGTTCTTCATCGAGCGATATTCAATATCGCCAGGGAAACCAAATGCGATCTCAGCACTTCGTCGGACGTTACCCGCGACGACGCATTTGCCGACCATGTTCATCAGATCGGTAATATCAACGCTGTTCATGCGTCGACCGACCATTTTGCCGAAGAAATCATCGACACGGAACAATAGTTTTTCGAGTTCACCGGGGCCTGATGCTTCGCCGCCGAATCCTTTAATAGGTGTTCCGTTGGGTCGGATTTCACTGAAGTCGTAGGTGAATCTGCCGTACTCGGGATGTAGTGTGTAGGAGTGCACCAGATCGATGAATGCCAAGACCCATCCTTCTCGGCTGTCGTCGATGATGTATTTGGTTCGTCTGTCGACGGGTTTGCGAACCATTACTACGTCGGCTCCCTTTGTGTCAAATCCGATGCCGACGCCCAACATGAGCATGTCCATTGCGAAAGCAAAGGGTTGGGCCGGGTCTTCGTGGAAGTCTTGGTTCGTGCTGACGAATCCGCAGTTACCAGTAAGAATATTACCAGCCAATGTGAAACAATAAGTTTCAGGAACTTGAGGACAAAAGACTTCTTCTGTTCTACAAGTGGATTCCACAGAATCGACATACCATGACTGATATGTGGAGATCTTCTTCCGACTTGCACTAATTCGAATTTCGAATCTTTCACGATGATCATCGATCAAGAAAAATTCTGGATTAAGGTACTCGGCCATCAAAGTAAGACGATATCCAATAAATTTCTTAACTTGTCCATCTTTTTTGATTGTCTGCAGACCTTGTGAGATCTCGAACGTCCCAATTCCAAGAATAGCACAAACAGATTGAACAAGTTCCAAATTTTGCCGTTCAGATGATGCAATTCTGACAGTCCCCTTGTCGGTGACGTCTCCATCAGCTGCAAAATATCCGCACAAGAAACCGTAAAGGTAAGTCAACGATTCGTTTAAATCTGGAGCCCTTCTAAAAGCTCTCGGGAGATCAGCAACACGTATCGCACCGTGTTCACCCCTTTCTGGGGCTTCAGTGCGATGGGACGCAAGGAAAAACCTTTCTAGCTGTGCGTCTTTGGGTTTGCATAAATACAAATATGTTCCATGACTTTCATTATCCGATCCGGTTGTGCCATCGCCGAAACAGACACCATGAGCGATACCAAACGCACTTGGTCGTAAATTGGAATTATTAATTCCTTGACCAAAATTCATTGACAACCGAAGACCATCTTTCAACTCTTCAGTGGTACATTCACGAGTACAAGTATTATTCGAATCATCGGCAGCACCAACTGTGGCGAATTTTCGTGATTTAGAATGAACAAACCAACGGTGATCTGGAGTGGCATGAATAACTTTACGCCATCGACCACGACGGAGCACAACTTTAGTAAGTTGTTGTTCTCCAAAGCTTTTGATTTTCGCATCGACCCATTTGCCACCAGAAGTCAAAATCTTTTGTGTGGTGTTGACGCAATCGCCAAGCTTTTTGATCCCTTCTCTTGTGATAAATTCTGTCTCGTGTGCGAAACAATTATTTAATCCTGCTCCGCCTGCTCGCCACATGAATGGTGTGCCCATGACCCAAAGGCCGCGTCCGGGCGGGACGAATTTGAAGTCCCAGATGCGTTGGAACATTTCTTGTGCTGAGTCTTGTGCTCGCATCCTGTCCCATGGGAGGTTGAATCGGTGGCAGTGTCGGCGTTGGATTTCGAATGTTCCGTCGACGACTCGATTGATTGTTTCCCAGAAGTGTTCTTTGCCGCCGTTTTCTTTCAGCCTTGAATAGGTGCGATAATAGGTGACTTCGCCTAGTCCGTTGTATCCAAATTCAGGGTCTCGTCCCTTGAATCCGTTGAGGAATGAGTCGTTGAGGCCGAATTCCTCGTCTGGCCCCGCTGTGAATCCGTAGCTGTCTACTACGTTCCTTACTATGCGGGTTGAATTGTGTACTGTGTCGTTACTGTGAAAATTGGGATCTGACAAAAGACCGGACATAAAACTACTCTCCGAGGATCTGCTTAATTGAGGAAGATTGTGCTTTGAACTTGTAGTGCGTCATGTAATGCAACGCGGCATTGCTGGCACAGAACTTGCGTTCGTCGGGATGGTGGTGAGCAATGACATTAAGAGCTTCGCGGCATACTGAAGAGAACGCAATGTAGGCTTTGCTCAGTTGCCCTTGTTGAAAATACACGATGATATTTGGGAGAGCACCTGCTTTATGCCTTCGAAGCAAATGAGTCAACTGACTCTGTGCGTCGGTGCCACATGTTGCCTTGAACCATTCGTGTATTTGATGGAATTCAACTTGTAGCTCATCAATGCTCGTCTGTTGCCGTTGAAGTTCGTCATAACAGAAGTCTAGCATGTCAGCTTTGACGACATTCTGGAGACTTTGCTGCCTGGGCGGCAATCGGCTAATTCGATGGGCTGCGATACGTATGTATGCGTCGATCTCGTCAGAAGTGAAGTCCCATTCAACGAACTTCTTGGTCAGTTTTTGTACGTGTTTCCAGATGTAGCTAAGTTTTAAAGGCGTGCCTTTCGCTGGACGCAGTGGCAATCCAACATTGGTAAAGTGTCTTTGACAGATTTCATAAACTTCATCCGAATTCAAAGAAAGAGTCTCTAACATGTCAGATAATGCGTCCCAAGAGCCGATTGACGAAAATTTCGCTTCTAAGATAGAACAACACGAAGCGAATCAACCAGAAAACACCTTTGATGAGCGAATGGTCGAACTAATGACCACGATCAAGGAGAACGTTCCGGGCGAATGCGATGCTGTTATCATCATCAAACCCCACGATGGCGATACCCCCATTGTATTCACACAGGGACACCCCTATGATACTGCAGCATTGGGGGCTCAATTCACTCGGCAGATGAAACAACAACTACTAGCCGAACTCGATACTGAGCGTTAAGAAGATAGAGGTTCCGAAATAAGAAGATCAATTGATTTCTTGGTCTTCTTATTCACTTGCGGATACGCCGCGATCAAAGCCTTAACCACTGGATTCTGTTCATCAAGAATGATTTTCTTGATTTGAACCTGTGCGTCACCGATCATAATGACGTACATCCCTTCAGCTTCGTCCAATTGTAAATGCTCTTTAACATTAGATGAGACTTTCTCAATAGCCTCATCTTTATTAGCTATACCATCGCTGATTTGTAGATCAGCGAAAGTATCAACGGCCTGGATGAGCTTTTCGAAGTTGTTATAAGTATAACTGAATTTATCTTGATCGAAATGAACATTCCAGAGTATAACTGATTTTTCAGACATTGTGTCGCACTATATCAAAGACGGGTTTGGACCAATACAATTCCATTATGACTCCGTCCTCTAAAACTTGAAACTGATGAATTACACCAGGATGAATGGTGGCACGCTCACCGGAGACAAGATCCACAAAGCGATCAGGATTAATTAAATCATCTTCGTGGAAATGATTGATCCGAATCTTTCCCGAGATTACTATAATCTCATTGTAATCACGTGCATGATGATGCACACTACATTTACCATCGCCATCGCCCTTCACTATAAATCCCTGCCAGACCATCACACCATTGTAAGAACCGAGATATGCCGATTTGCCCCAGTTCTTGACTTGATAATCTAGCGGATCGTTCATAGCACAGCATTCCCAGGAGCGATGTTGTCGTAGAAAAAGTCAACTTTGCTGGTACCAAGAGTGATGATCTCATTAACCCCAATGAAGTTGGGATCGCCATCTGCAAGTCTGCCACTAGCGATGATGTTCTTATTGGGTGACTTTAAATCTATGTACCTCACGCCTCCGATCTGCTCAATCGTCTCTATCAAATTAGAAATATACAATGGTTCTCCAAGATCGAAATTATCCAATGCAAAAAACCCAGTCAAAGCATCATTGACTTTATTTTGGACAATCCGACCATCAACATTCCGATCCAACACGACAATCATCTCAAGATCAATAGCATGGATTATACCATCCTTAATCCGAATCTCATCAGTCACAACATTCAAACTAGACAACGAACTGACGAGAGCTTCTTTCAATTGGACGGTTGCCGAAATCGGTAAACCATCATTACCAGCAGCAAGGACATAAAGATCAACGATGTTCTTGTTGGGAGAAGTCTCCAAAATCACAGCAGACTTACCAATCTCACCATAAACCGGATGACTGAAGCTATTGGCGAAATGAGCATAATCATTTGCTGTCACCACAACAGAATGTAAAGCATATGTGCTAGGGGCTCTCCGTTTAGCGTCCGCGACACTTTCGCGGTTCGTACCCCCGACGCTAGGTGAAATGTTCCTAAAGTTCACGGAGAACGATCTCCCGTCCAGACGGATAGTACGGGGCTGATCGATAGCACCAGCTGCTATCCGTCCAGCTGTCCCGCCACCGGTCCGATACCTGATAACGATCTCAGAACCCGAAATTGGTGCTTTGCCGTTGAAATCATCTCCGAAAATGAAACGAGCAACGGGTTGGCCTTCAATAGTGGTAAAGAATTGAATCTCGACGACCTCATCTTGCGGGCCATAAATCTGAATCGGTTCTTGAATTACCCGCCAATTTCTAGTGACACCACCATAAGTGACCTCAACATAAATTGGATCAGGCAGGATGCTATCGTCAAATAGATCGTATCGCTGGTTAGGCCCGCCTAGAGCGACCTCATTGAATTCAGCGACAAATTGACCTTGCACGCCCCAGGCCACAACACCACGCTTACCGGCTGGGATGACAATATTACTGGTCCAATCACCCGGTCCCTTATAAACTTCGTAGAACAGCTCAGATCCATCTGGTCCAATGGTAGAAACCAATGATCCAGGCGGAATTAGTACATCAGTGAATACTGGACGGTCGACCGTGACTTCCATTTCGACTGTGGCGGGAGTTTGACGACGAATCCGTTGACCAATCAATTGCAAGTGATTTTCAACGGCCTCTTCAGTCACAGCTGTTGGTAAGAATGCCTCATTAGCCATTAAATCAGTACGTAGTGACAATTTGTCAGTCAACGCAGCTATGATATCCATCAATATGACGAAACCATTGCTGGCTACGAAATCATTGAAGTCATCTGGGTAGTAGGTCCGGACGTACTCGATAAGGGATTGCCGAGCGGTGTCGTAGTCTAATGCTGAAAAGTCTAGTTGTCTCAGATTAGAAGAGGGCAACTCAACAGCGAAACTTCGTGGTTCAGTTGGGATGTTGATTTCTGTTGTCATCTTAATTCCTAGCCAATACTTGGATCAGTCGTTTGATCTCAATGTTGCGATCGGGATCTTCGATCAAGGTCACGACCAGATTGATTTCTAATTGAGAAGTGTCCGGAAACGGTAGCAATTCGAGCTTCTTTATGATTAAGCGTGGATCGTTCGCAATGATTTGCGTTGCGATCTCTTGTTCGAGTAAGGACAGGTTCTTGTTATTCAGCTTCTCGAACGTAAAATTTCGAAGATTAACACCAAATCCTGGCCTGAAAGGCAGCTCACCCGGCAGAATCAAAAGATTCTGTAGTACATCATTAGCAATCAATCGATCATCCGATTGCTGGCTCATAATGCCCTGTGGCCCACCAACAAATGGTGGATTGTATCCGATATAACGTGCGGTCATGAGATCACCTTAGACAAACGACGAACTGAATCAGCTAATTGTGAACGCTGAACGTCCAAGGCTAAAATCTCATCACGCAAAGTGTCGATCAAACTCTCATTTGCAGCAATCTGAGATTCAAGATCGGTTACAGTGTCCAAGAGTTCTTGGTCATTAACTAGGATCTTTAAAGCTTCTTGCGTAGCTTGCAAACTCGAAATGGCAGCATTAGTGGAACGTTCTGTGTTCTCGATCTGAACTTGCTTAATACTAGATTCTTGAGATGCCGTCAACAATTGTTTCTGAGCTGTCACGTAAGCTTGATACAATTTAGCGTTAACAGGGTCCGTCGAAACATTGCTAAACCTTGGGAAGTCGACGGACTCGTCTAACGAACCATTCCGAACATCCAAGGTCTTGTATTCGTCATTAAATTCGAGCACAGACCCAATAGGTCTTGGTGAAGTATCGATAACCGAAATATTTCGAAAAGATCGCAAAGTACCAAATTGGATCGTCCCTTGCGGATCAGTTGCGACCAAAGACGGAGAAGCAACAGCTAAATTATTAGTAATCTTCAGGAAGAAAAGAGCCCCACGCGGTGGGGCCTCGGTACTAATGACATATGTAACATTCCCTCTATTCTCCGGAGAAGGCGGGAGAATATTTTTATAAAAACCAGAAGGGAAATCTAATATCATACGTCAGTTCTCGGTACTATCATCAATTTGAGGGTTGAATTCAGATGGATCAATTCCCTCATAAGGCCCATTATACGTTTGGCCCCGATCGGATGGTTCGATCTTCTCTGGACGAGTCGGAGGTTCCAAAGGCTCGACAGAAACAGTGCCAGAAGTAACTGGGAATCCAGCACCAGGACCAGGGAATACACCACGGAAGAACCCACGGAATTCCGCGCCACTTATTCTGCAATTAGTGAAAATGTTACTCGCAAGAGTCATCTTCGCACCAGCATCAGCCTGCATTTGAACCCGGCGACCACGCAGATTCAACAACCGCCCAGCATCAAGAGTAAT
>Ga0136601_1000274_pt1 | contig 24529 bp, 25 predicted proteins | sample AntRauMFilla2699_FD_181020 | JGI IMG/M metagenome (GOLD analysis project Ga0136601, IMG submission 181020) | Saline lake microbial communities from Rauer Islands, Antarctica - Metagenome Filla 2 #699 | ecosystem: Environmental > Aquatic > Non-marine Saline and Alkaline > Saline | place...
ACGGTGGGGGTGAAAAATGGGTTGGGATTTGAGGGGTTGGGGGTGGGGGTGGGGCCACCTCCGCCGCCGTCTTCTGTAGTCGGACAAGTGCAGGTAGACCACCCCTGTACGCCATCTCTGTATGTAGTAACGCTTCTGTAAGAACCGCGGGAACTGCCCCTATTTACACCTGAAGTAACACCGGCCGACACTGCCCGATCAGTAGTAAAACTCCCACTTAAAGAACCGCCGTCTGAACCACCGCCGCCACCTCCACCGCCACCGGCTAAGGAAATAGAAGTGGTCAGCACCATGCTAAAACCAACGAACAAAACGACTATAAAGGACTGTATAAAAAAACGTATGCCTGCAGAATTAATTATTATTTTTGTACTCATAGTATATGCAAATTACATTCAAATAGTATCCCACCATGTCAACTGAACAGATTCTGGAATGACGTCATCCTCAACCAGGATTGTATCTACGACATCACTAGTAGCAGTTGTTCGTAATTCAATCGCTGCCTGAAGCATTGAATCCTCAGCACGCATATCTAGAATGTCCAATCGTACTACCGCATATGTACTCATATCAGGACTAATCACAGGATGGAAGTAACCTGTTTCTGCAGCAGATTCCACTTGGTGCTCTGGCGCGTAGGTGCCATCAACTGATCGGCGATTAATTGACAAGTAATTGCGCGAAGGAATGGTCAAAATAAGGATTGACCCATCAGCAGAGATACTAAAATCGTCAACCACAGAAAGTCCTTGAGGGGCGCTGAGAACCAGCCTTTCTCTGAAAGTAGATATGTCGGTGGTATAAACTCCGTCAGTTTTCATATAAACAAGAGTTTGAGTATCTTCGATAAAGATAGATTTGGCGGCGTTCTCAATAGTAAACGAATCGCCAGAGCTTTCATTATGTACTGCTATACTTTGATGTATCAAACTACTCTCATCACTCGAAAATGATTCCTCTGGATCAAAGTAGGTATAGGTATGGTACTGCAGATCACTAGATACAGAGAGGTCGGTCTTGGAGACAAGATTATCTAATACAGACAGGTTACGTACATCACCAGATTGCGTATTAATTAAGGTCGGCTGTATGACATCTACTGGTTCAGACACGGGATACATTACAAGCGCTGCATAATAATCAGTGTGGTATGCCAACGAAGTTCCTGGATACTCCCAATATAAATCAAAGAGTTTAGTATCAAGATTTATGGCTCCTGTGACCGGTAGTCCTAATGGATTACCAGCTATAGGTACCGCATTAAATAGTATGGTCTCTGCAGAAAGAACTTGTGTCCCAGAAGTAGATTCGTCCGCTGGATTCATGATAAGAAAATCAGGGTACAGATACCAGACCGCCACCGGTAGTAGCAGCAGTATTGTCCCTAAACCAATTAGTTTTTGTTTAATGGTCCACACCGACGCTTCGTGTAGAACTGGTGTGTCAGATGAATCATTCATAGATACTATATTAAAATGCTTCTTATACAGTATAACAAAGTACCGCTGACAATTATTGCATAACTTTATTCCATATGTTTATAAGTATCATAACTAATCAACATCTCACCCTCGAGACAAGTATGGACTTTTTAAAGTTAATGTGTTATATTTTCTTTATAGCGGGGAGAGCCCCTGAGACCTTCAACAATAGGAGAGGAAGCAGAGATGGACACCATTTTGAGTATGACAGCTATTCTACTCTGGCAAGCTGAACTGCCGCCCCTACCCCCTATCTGGGCTGAGGCTGGATACAAAGCAGTCGGCGTTTCTGTGCAAGGTGACGTCGAGGCTAGCCGAGCAATAACAGAAGTTGCACAACAGATCGCAGAAAAAAAAATCCTGCAAGTGCAACTGGATAACGGGCAAATACTGTTCGTTCATGAAAAGAGCGACTGACCACTGTCATGAACTGAGCCAGAATAAAGCGTGCTCAATCGGGCATCATTATGCACATGCATAATGATGCCCGATTTTTATGCGCAATAGTCTTTAACTGAACGGCAGCGCGGCCCAATATGTACATTGCTAAAGCAACTAGTACTGTGTACAAATTAGCTATATACACTAGCAAAAAGGAGTTCCTCATGAAAATAGGTGGTTTTCTGGTTATAACGACCATAATGGTGATGTCGACTGCAACAGCTGATGAAGCAGGTGACGCAAACAGGGCAGCAAATAGCTGCCTGCCAGTTGCTGTCATTGGGAAAGTGCACCGATGGGAGCCGGACGCCAAGTCCGTGCAGATCGACACCTTCACTGGAACGGCCGGTGAGGCATTTTGTCTCACCGTTGAACAAAGCTGGGGCGAATCTAGTATAGCCCTGGGAATAACCATCGGAGCCAGAGAAAGAGACGCGGCCGAATGGTTGCGTCTGCAATAGACACGAGAATCCTGAACAGGCTCAGGATAATCTTAGATAAGAGAGCCGATTGCAATCGCAGTCGGCTCTTTCTGTGCGTTATTCCACGCCATCACTCCCACGCTTAGCCACCCATATTGCGCAAGCGGGCAATGCGCTCAGTCGCTGGAGGGTGCGTCTGGAAGAGTCCGCCGATTTTTTGGGTGAATGAGCGCTTCTCTCCAGCAAACGGATCGGCTATAAATAAATGGGCGGTAGCGTGACTAGCATGCTGCATCGGTCGACCGGCACTACTTATCTTTTCTAAGGCCAAAGCCAGTCCTTCTGGATACCGGGTCAATAGAGCAGCTGTGGCGTCGGCCAGATACTCACGACGACGTGATACGGCCAGCTGAATCAGCTGCGCCGCAATCGGCGCCAAAATGATACCAATGATACCGATGATTAAAAACGCTGGATGACGATCACGACCGTCGCCAAACATCATGCTGCGCATCAAGATATCGGCCAAAATAGCTACAAAACCGGCCAGCACAACTGCCACCGTCATCACCAGCATATCTCGATTACCCACGTGCGCCAGCTCGTGTGCCATCACTCCTTCAAGCTCGTTACGATCGAGTATCTGCAGCAAGCCCGTGGTAGCAGCCACTACCGCATGCTCAGGGTTGCGGCCGGTAGCGAAGGCGTTGGGGGAAGCGTCGTGCACAACGTACACTTTTGGCATCGGCAAACCAGCCGTAATAGCTAGGTTTTCGACTACGTTGATGAGCTCGCGGTGCTCGGCTGGGTCCGCTGGTTTGGCATTGGTCATCTTTAACACCAATTTATCTGAATACCAATAGCTATAGAAGTTCATTATGAAGGCAAAGGCTACCGCTATATATAAGATAACCGGACTACCTAAATACCATGAGACGCTCCATCCAATAGCAATTATTAGCGTCAGAAAAACGCCCATTAAGAGCCAGGTTTTTGCAATGTTGCTTGATTGTTGAGTGTATATTGTAGCCATACCTATATTATAACGCAGATTATGGAAAAATATTACCACAAACACTTGTTGCCGCCACTCCCCCGCCGCTAACCGAACTCGTAACAAGTCGAACAACTGAATCAGTCGCTCCCTATGTATATTCCATACCACACCTGACTAAAGAGTGCGTCCACAGAAAAGTTAGAGCCATGTCTGTACACAGTGAGCTGCCGCTAGTGACTATAACAGCAACCAATGGCTCTCAAGTTGTATTGGAAAATAACGCACGATCAATCACAAGCAATACCAGATTATGTATTGTTATGCGTTCCTTGAGGAGTTTCATTACTTACGTACTCCCCGCGCTCTGACCAGTGTAAAAAATGACGCTCTTTATAAAAACCTTTCTTAGCAATGTTTTCGCTAAGGGCAACACGAATGTCTGCCTCACACACTTCGTAATGCTGGGTCAGCGCATCCAATACGGTCATCAAATCTGCATATTCAGCCAAAAACTCACTCCGGCTGCGAACATGGGCGAGTCCGGTTGCTTCTTCAATAACTTTTTTTAGTAATTCCTGCTCAAACTCTGCATCATCAACAATAGTCCGCACAGAGTAATTTTCATTATTGTCAGCAATTTTTTGCGGGATCTGGTCGCGAACCAGCTTATTATAATATATTTTAGCGTTGTTCATACGAGGATGTACCAACAGCAGGGCCGGCCGTCGTGTCTGTCGGCGTCACCAATGTAGTAGCTTCACGCTGCCGACCAAGCATGCTGCTGAGTAACTCTTGATCAAAGTTTGCTGGCAGTGATTGCTCTGTAGCGTACATATACAACAGTGTTTTTAGTACTGCGTGCAATACTTCGTATACCACTGCTGCTACAGAGAACCATATAATTAACAAAACGAATGCCACGATATACGACACTGTCCATCCACTTAATACTCCTAGCACTATCGCTCCTATAAAAAGCACGATGGCAATTGCATGCGCCAACATAAAAACTAAGCCCAGCGAAATATTACTAACAAATGTTTCACCCCAGGTCGATCGAAACACCGCACCTGATCGCTTGATGGCTGGAAAAGCAGTCTGCTTTTCCAGCACAACTGCTGTCACAACAAAGTATGTCAGAACTGACCAAGCTGTACCTAGTACCCAAGCAACAATTTTACCAAGTAACTGTGAGCGCTCGGCGAGATAGTGCAAAATAATACCCACCGTACTAGTGATCAAAGCCCAAACAAAAAGTGTCCCAGAGAAAGAAAAGGCCGCACGCAAACTCTCACTGAGGGTAGCGTCTCCGCCCCGCGCTCGAGTTGCTACCGTATGGACAACGGCTGCTTGAGATAAGGCTACGCTGAATGCCGCTGCAGCATACACGGTAAACATGCCGATATACCACACGTATCCCGGAACTTCGCTTTCGCCCGCCATGCCCAACGACAGCCACACCAAAACGCTGACGCCAAAAATGAAAGCCAGTAGCACTAGATTCATCGCACAGAATACCAAGGGAATCCAAATCATCTCCGAATCGGACCGGAAGAAACGCCATGACTCCTTAAACAAAAGCCAGCTAGCTCGCAAACGACCGACTTTTTGTCCACGAATTACAACTGGCGACTTTTTCATGGTTGCCAGCTTAAAACGTTACTGCTACTGGTTCGCGTTCAACACTATGTTCAGGCAATTCAAAGAATTCGCGCTCTTCAAACTTAAACATACCACCAACAATATTTGACGGGAACGACTGTAGGGCGATACCAAGGTCTCGTACATTAGCGTTGTAGAAACGACGTGCTGCTTGGATTTTGTTTTCGGTGTCAGTAAGCTCTGTTTGTAGTTCTGAGAAGTTTTGACTGGCTTTTAGGTCTGGGTAGGCCTCTGCAATAGCCAGCAACTTACCTAAAGACTCAGTTAAAGCCCCTTCGGCTCCGGCCATAGCAGTGATTTGTTCGGGTGTGACGTTAGATGGATCAACATGGACTTGCGTAGCCTTAGCTCGAGCCTCAGTCACTTCTTCAAACACCCCCCGTTCATGCGCAGCGTAGCCTTTGACTGTTTCGATGAGATTAGGAATCAGATCATACCGACGCTTTAGCTGCACATCTATATCAGCCCAGGCTTCACTCGCCCGTTGCGTCAACTTGATAAATAAGTTGTACGCATAGGCTCCATACAAAAAAGTAACAACTACCAATCCGATTAAAATATAAAATGCCATATATGCATGAGGTTACTGAAATAATACCACTAATAATACCACGCCCTCTTGTCAAGACAAGTAATCTATACAGGACACTCGCTACAATTCTGATTGACTACAGGAATGAAATCCTTATAGTGCTACTAAAGTCAGTATACAAAGGTGCTTGAAATGACGCAGTACATCCATTGCAACGGAATTTGTCTCGACTGCGAACGAATTGTTTGCCACACCCCGAACCGGGAAGTGCTTAACCTCACTGCACAAGAAGTAAAAATTCTCCAAATACTCATGGAACGGAGTGGGACAATTGTGACATTTGACCTCTTGTTACAACTGAGCTACCCCACAACCACATCCAAAAAAAGCAGAGCAGCTATGCAGGCAATGATTAAAAAAATCAGAAAAAAATTATTTCAATCAAAATCTGCTCGGCATATGTTTATCCAATCGCATTATGGAATAGGCTACTCAATTCCTCAATTACGTTAATCCGGGCACTAAGTTCATCCCGTAAAACCAACAAAAATCCCGCACTAGTCAGTGTGGGATTTTTAATGTATGCGCCGAGCGCTAAGTAGCAATGGTTTTAGTACATACCACCCATGCCGCCACCCATGCCACCCATGCCCATGTCTGGCACAGCTGGAGCCTTATCGTCTTCTGGCTCATCGGCAATAGCACATTCAGATGTCAGAAGAATCGCTGCTGCTGATACAGCGTGCTGTACTGCAGCCCGCTCTACCTTGACTGGATCAATAATACCAGCCTTGATCATGTCGTCTACCATCACTCCCTTAGCCGCATCGTAACCAGCGTTTCCGCCGGCTGCTTTTACTTTATCAACCACCACAGCACCATCAATTTTACCGGTATTGTCGGCAATTTGCTTGAGGGGCATCTCGAGGGCTTTCAGCACAATGTTGTATCCCACTAGTTCTGCTGGATCAAGATTTTTCTTGTTGGCAATCTTTTTGGCTACTTCCGCTGCCGCTCGAGCCAAACTAGTTCCACCGCCGGGTACAATCCCCTCCTCAATAGCAGCCTTAGTGGCATTAACAGCATCTTCAATCTTTAGCTTAAGGTACTTCATTTCGGTCTCGGTTGCTGCACCAACTCGAATGACCGCCACGCCACCAGTGAGCTTTGCAATCCGTTCTTCGAGCTTCTCTTTATCAAATTTCGAAGTAGTACTCTCTAGCTGAGCCTTTAGCACCTTCACACGGTCAGCAATAGCCTTTTTCTCACCGTTACCACCTACTACAATAGTATTATCCTTGGTAGAAATTACACGGTCAGCTTTCCCTAGCTGTTCAAGTTCGGTAGTTTCAAGCTTAAGTCCGACTTCTTCAGAAATGACTTGGCCGCCAGTGGTAGTAGCAATATCAGCCAAAACATCTTTCTTGCGATCACCATAACCCGGAGCTTTAATAGCCAGTACGGAAAAACCACCTTTCAGTTTATTGACTACAAAAGTAGCCAATGCTTCTCCGTCTACGTCATCGGCAATGATGACTAATTCTTTTTTACCTGTCTGTGCCATCTTCTCTAGTAGCGGCAAGATTTCCTGGACTGAAGAAATTTTCTTGTCAGTGATAAGAATGTGGGCATTCTTATATTCTGACTCCATCCGTTCAGGATTAGTCACCATGTAGGGTGATACGTATCCCTTATCAAACTCCATACCTTCAGTTAATTCAGTTTCAATCCCAAACGACTGTGATTCCTCAACGGTCACGACGCCGTCCTTACCCACCTTATCAATAGTCTCAGCAATCTTCTCCCCCAATTCAGCACTTTCAGCTGAAATGGTCGCTACTTGCTTAATTTCATCAATTGAGTTAATCGGCGTAGCCATGGCACGCAGAGCCGCCACCACATCGACAGATGCGTGCTCCATACCGGTTCGCACCGCCATAGAATTAAGGCCCATAGTGGTCTGCTTCAAGCCTTCACGGACGAGCGCTTGCGTCAAAACAGTGGCAGTAGTCGTTCCGTCACCAGCTAGTTCATTGGTACGATTTGCCACTTCCTTGATAATCTCAGCGCCCATATTTTCATATTTGTCTTTGAGTGTGATTTCTTTAGCAATAGAAACTCCATCATTGGTAATCATCGGTCCACCATACCCTTTGTCTAGTACGACATTGCGTCCTCGGGGACCAAGAGTCACCTTAACAGCGTTTGCAACAGTATCGACTCCCCGCTGCAACTTCTTTTTTGCTTCTTCACCAAAAATTACTTGTTTTGCCATACTATTATACTGCGGTAATTATGTAGTAAAAATTCCTAATACATTACTTTCAGCAACGATAAAATACTCTTTGTCATCAATCTTTATTTCATCAAAACCATACTTTGAGAAGACTACTTTATCGCCCACACGCACTTCAAGAGGAAGTCTTTTTTCTCCATCTTCATCCCACTTTCCAGCTCCAACAGCGATCACGACTCCTTGTTCCGGCTTCTCTTTCTTGGCTGTTTCGGGAATAATAATGCCGGAGGCCGATACACTGCCTGACTCTTCTTCAGTAAGGGGTCGTACCACAATACGATCACTCAGCGGCATAATCGGGCTGTGTACTTGTTTAGCTTTGTCTGACATAATTTGTTATTTCTGCAAAAAATTAATCAATAATAATTCTTTACACGTAATTGAATTGTATACTCCAGGGGATGCGAACTGACAAAATGGTCAAAAATCACATCCGCGATGCTAGTATACCCAGCATCTGACCACTTGTCAAAATCTGCCTGCATAGGACTTACACCCCCACCGACCCCTAACTACAAACTAGCCTGATGCGCTACTCGATCCAATGCTAAACACTACCCAACTTCGAATTAACCAGACAGTAAGCTAGTATCTATTGCCAGCTTAGCCACTTTCTGCTACCATACTGACCACATGGAAATCATACAAACAGTGCAACCAGCGTTGCCGTACGTACAGATTATTCTCTCCCTTTTGCTTATTGCAACTATCTTGTTACAACAGCGAGGTTCGAGTCTAGGTGGTGCGTTTGGTGGCGACAACTTCAGTGCAACTTTCAATAAGCGTCGTGGCGCAGAACTATTTATGTTCAAGCTTTCCATTGGTTTGGCTGTTTTATTTGTTATCTCAGCATTCCTGAACGTACTCATATAGCACCCTCCACAAAACCAACTCATTAATATCAACCACTAACGTAATTATTTAAGATTTTAGCCGGCACTACGCCGTACCTGGAACACTCCAAGTCTTACCTATTGGCGCCATACAGTATGCGTGACCCTTCCCCAGTAACAGCACCGAAACGAAATCCAATTCATCTCTTGATGAGCATGGTTGAACGACGGCCAGCCAGCGACCGTGTAGTACTGCGTTTACTGCTATTAGTGATTCTGGGCAGCAGCCTGGCGATGGCAATTATCTGGAGCCAGTCAATGGCCTCAGACACCCCCACCGAAGGTGGGACCTTGACTGAGGGAGTACTGGGTAATCCTCGCTTTATTAATCCCGTCCTGGCAGTCACTCGAGCCGACCAAGACGTGGCAGCACTCGTATTTAACGGTTTAATGAAACTAGATGAGTCAGGCACACTGGTCAACGATTTGGCCGAGAGTGTGACCGTGGCTGATGATGGACTTACCTACAATGTAGTACTGCGTAAAGATATTACTTGGCATGACGGTGTCCCTTTAACGGCACGTGATGTTAGCTTCACTATTGGACTACTACAAAACCCTGACCTTAAAAGCCCGTTGCGCGGTAATTGGGCAGATGTCACAGTCGAAGAGATAAATGAGTACGAACTAAATATTATTTTAGCTGAAGCCTATACACCATTCATTGAAAATTTCACAGTTGGCATTGTCCCGAGACATATCTGGAGTCTGGTTCCAATAGAGCAAATTCCTTTCAGTCAATACAACACAGAACCAATCGGATCTGGACCATTTGCACTCAACCGCGTATTTCGTGATAAAACTGGCCTGATTACTACATACGAACTAGCAGCGTACCCACAAGGCAACCAGCGTCCGCACATAGCTGAGATAGTGATACACTTTTACCCTACTGAGTCTGAAATCATAACTGCCCTCGCTGACAGCGACATTGATTCTTCAGCCTACATAACCCATCCACAGCTGGCACAATTTACAAATCAAAATGAGATACAAATAATTGAGCAGCCACTACCGCGCATTTTTACGCTCTTTTTTAACCAAAATCGCTCAGTATCACTCCGTGATACGGCGGCTAGACAAGCTTTGGACGCCTCACTTAATCGACCAGACATCATTGACCAAGCAGTTAGTGGGTATGGTGTCCCCACTAATGCCCCTGTACCACCCGACCACAATGCGCTACAATCGACCAGTCAAGAAGACGAAATGGCATCTAGTTCACTGGAGATTGCGTCCGATATTTTACGTACCGGAGGTTGGGAACAAAACCAATCTGGCAACTGGGAAAAAGAAATCGACGACCAAGACGAACTGCTCTCGGTCACTATTCAGACCGCCAATACTGAAATATTCAGCCGGACCGCCCACCAAGTTGCAGACAACTGGCGCGAACTGGGCGTGATTGTACAAATTGATGAGTATGAGCAATCAGATATCTTACAGTCAGTAATCCGAACTCGTGACTTTCAGGTACTTTTGTTTGGTCTGGATATGAGCAAATCGGTTGACCTATATCCATTCTGGCACTCTTCACAACGAGAAGACCCGGGACTCAACATTGCCCAGTACGCCAACATTGAAGTTGATGCCCTGCTGCAAACAGCACGAACGACGCAAGATCCAGAAGAACGACTGACTTCTTTAGTTGAGATCTTAGAAGTATTCAGAGCCGAAGTTCCAGCCATCTTCTTGTTCGTTCCTACTTTCACATACGTCACCCAAACTGACATGCTGATAACACCTATGACCGGACTAAGCAGACCACAGGAACGATTTATGAACATACATAATTGGTACCGAGCATCGGACACCGTTTGGCCATTATTTCAATAACCATTAATTACTTACTACACACCATGGAACATTCACCAGCACAACCAAATACATCCACTCCAAAAGCAGCTTCAACCGGAAGTTCGCAAACACGAGGTCCTCGACGTTTTAATCGACAGTCTGCAGCTCGTCGCACGACTAACGAAGGAGTCGGCGCTTCGCGACACCCCCGCAGTCGCGGCCGTGGACAACAGTCAAATGCTCGACCCGGCCAGAATAACGGAGCCGCAGGCACTGGCGCCAAGCGATCAGGCGGACGCGGGCGAAAGCGAAATAACTTCAAGCGACGGTCTATGACAAGTCCGGCTTTAGCCCACCGTATGACCGTTACTGACGACCGCAATCCGGTACTACCAGAAATTCTTGATGACGATACAGTACGTATCATCACCGTTTCTGGTGTAGAAGAAATCGGTCGCAATATGAACATCATTGAAACCAAAGACGATATCATTGTTATTGATGCCGGTTTCCAGTTTGTCTCAGAAGAGAGTAATGCGCCGGGTATTAACTACATCCTGCCAAACACACAGTACCTAGAAGAGCGTAAGCATAAAATTCGCGCCCTCGTAGTCACTCACGGTCACCTCGACCACATTGGTGGTATCCCATTTATTATGGAGCGTATTGGCAATCCACCTATTTACACCCAATACCTGACCTCACTTATGATCCTTAAGCGACAAGAAGAATTCCCTCACATGGACCCCGTAGCGGTCAATGTCGTCAAAGAAGGTGAAAGCTTTACGGTTGGCAAAACCAGAATTCGCACTTTTCCGGTAACCCACTCCATTCCTGATGCTATGGGTGTCGCCGTGGAAACTAAGCACGGTGACGTAGTTGTCACCGGTGACATCAAAATAACCACTGACGAAAACGGCGACGTAGTAGTAGAGGAACGAGGCTCATGGGAAGAAGTCGGTACCCACAAAAACCTCGCCATGCTCTGTGACTCCACGAATGCTGACCGAGCCGGCTTCTCCGCCTCAGAAACCAAGGTGTATGAGACACTAGAGCAAATCATTCGTACGGCCAGTGGTCGACTCATTATCGGTACGTTCGCGTCACAATTTGATCGACTGACTGCAATCTTGAAGGCTTGTGAAGACTCGGGCAAAAAAGTGGTACTGGAAGGGCGCAGTATTAAAACCAACGTCGAGATTGCTATCCAGGCTAAGATTCTCGAAATAAAACCCAACACGATCATATCAGCCAACGACATCGGTGATTATCCGGCTGACAAAGTCGTTATCCTCTCGACTGGTGCACAAGGCGAAGAATTTGCTGCTCTCATGCGCATGGCAACAGACAAGCACAAGTTCATTAGCCTAACTGAACGCGACACTATCGTACTCTCTTCTTCAGTGATTCCCGGCAACGAAATTGCTGTTCAAAAACTGAAAGACAATATCTATCGCCGTAACGTTAAAGTTATTAACTACAAAGGTTCGCACGTTCACTCATCCGGACACGGTAGTGCCGGCGATCTAGTATGGGTCCACCAAACCGTCAAGCCAAAATTCTTGGTTCCAGTGCACGGTCATCACTACCACGTAAAGAGTCACATGTTTATCGCAGTAGAAAACGGCTTCCCTAAAGACAATATTATTGTCCCTGACAATGGTACGATTATTGATATCGTCAAAGGTGAGGAAGCTATCCGTCACAAAGTAAAAATTCCAACAGAGCTCGTAATGGTTGATGGCTTTACCGTTGGTACAAAACAAGAGGTGGTGCTGCGCGACCGGTTATCACTAGCTCAAGATGGCATGTTTGTAATTATTGCAACCGTCAACAGTCAGACTGGTAAGCTCCGTAAATCACCAGACATTATTTCCCGCGGCTTCGTCTACCTACGAGAAAACCAGCAACTACTGTCTGAAGCGCGCATCTTGGTTAAACGAACCATCGAACAAAACGCACAAGGCATGAACCCGATTGATCTCGATGTAATTAAAGACGATATCACCGATGCTGTTAGTGGTTTCTTGATGCAAAAAACCCAAAAGTCACCCATGGTTATTCCGGTCCTCATTGGTGTATAATCGCCAAGTAGTACGCACGTAATCGCTGACACTGAAAGCCGACCGCCACATGGCGGTCGGCTTTCTCCACAGATGGTACTCATCTATCTAGCCCGTAACCGGTACACTGGGCATACCGTGGAAGTATATTCATCACCTAGTTTATCTGCAACCACCGCCGTGTATGCCAAGAGTAAATTCTGGATGGTGTATGCAGTTTCTATTGTTTTTACGTTCTTTTCCCTCTTTACGGCCTTTAGTAGCTCCACGTATCTAGAGCGTTTTATTTCACCATCGCATGTAGGTATTATCTATTCAGGCGGCGCACTTTTGAGCATCGTGCTTTTTATTCTTATTCCACTTCTATTGCGTATTTTTGGCAATGTTAGGGTCACTATTGCGCTTATGACTTTGTGTGTAGTGGCGCTATTTTTTGTCGGCCTCGCTCCGTCTGTGCCTGTGCTATTAGTAGCTTTTGTTACTTTTTCGGCCTTAGCCCCTATCTTATATCTCAATATCGATATCTTCTCCGAAACCTTAATCGGCAGTAACGAAGGTGATACAGGCAGTATTCGCGGACTAGCCCTAACACTCATGTCAGTAGCAGCCTTGGCTGCTCCTTACAGCATGGGGCTGTTAGTTGGTGATACAGACAATTTAGCCCCTGTATATTTTATTACTATGGGCGTCGGTTGCTTGTTTATTGTACTAATCATTGGCGCCTTTCGACAATTTTTTGATCCTAACTACCAAACTATCCGCTTACGTCAATTACTACTCACAGTCTATCGCAACCGCAACGTCCGGGTTGTACTGTACGCACATTTTTTATTACAATTATTTTTTGCGTGGATTGTTATCTACTTCCCGCTATACCTAGCGACTGAAGTTGGATTATCTTGGCGTAACATTAGTGAGATTGTTGCCTTTGGACTGCTGGCCTACATTATTTTTGAATACCCGATTGGTATCATTGCCGACAAATTCATTGGCGAAAAAGAAATGATGGCAGCCGGATTAGTTATTCTAGGTATATCATCAGCTTTCATCCCAGTTACAGCTTCTTACGGGATTGCCGGATGGATGGGACTGATGTTCCTCAGCCGAATCGGAGCCAGTTTAGTGGAAGTGACCACAGAAAGTTATTTCTTCAAACAAGTAAATGATAGTGACGTGAGTGTCATGAGCTTATTTCGCGTCATGCGACCCTTGGCCATGTTTATAGGAGCACTGTTGGGTACAGTCACGTTATTTGTATTACCACTCCAGTATATATTCTTTGTCCTTGGTGGCATTATGGCCACTGGCACCTTTGCTACCCTACTGATTGTTGACACTAAGTAGGTAGTCTATATTTTGCTCTATACCGCTGCACCAAACCTTCGGCTTCTAGTTTTAGTAGCTGTTCGACAACCCGATCAGGCGCATACTCAATCAATTGTGCGCTCAACTGTGATTGTGAAAGCGCTGTCGCTGACCCAGCCAAAAGTCGTATGACCGCTCCGCGGATTTGTCGGTCACTGCCGATAAAAGTTGTCTGCGCCTGGTACGTAGTCGACCGCTTGTTCTGGTTGCCGTGGACACGCTTAAGATAGACTCCGTAATCCATCAAAGCACCGTACCACTGTCGGGGATTGGCGGCATCTAGCGTAGCAGTAATTTTTTCGAACACCTCAGCATCCGAAACGGCAGTTTGCGTCAGGAAAAAGTGGTGTAAATAGACGGTGCGGATATTAGTCTCAATAATTGGTAGCGGTTGATTGTAAGCAAAAGCCATAATCGCTCCAGCTGTGTACGGACCAATGCCTGGTAAGACTTGCCAGGCTTCGTAAGTACTTGGAAACTGCCCGTGTAAATCACGGTTTATATACTGCGCCGCTCGTTGAAGCAACTGAGCCCGTCGATTATAACCCAGCCCTTGCCACATCTGCAGCACCTCCTTTAAGGGAGCCTTAGCTAGATCGGGCACGGTCGGATATTTCTCTATAAATGCTTCGTACTTCGGCACTACCCGGTCCACCTGCGTTTGCTGAAGCATCACTTCAGACACCAGTATGCGATAAGGATCAGTCGTCTGGCGCCACGGCAACTGATGCCGACCATGGGCTGCATAGTACTCCCGTACAGTGGCTATAAATGCTCGCTCGTGCTTAGTCATTGAATAGTTCTGGTTCAACTGGAGCATACTGCGCAATGTATTGTGCTACCGGAAACTTACGCTTAGCTCCAGCAAAATTCATGTAGCGGATTTTGCCAAATACTGGACGCTCCGTCCAGGCACGATCGTGAACGCCGCAAATCGACCACATTACCCCCGTCACTCCATTACTATCACGACCATCGAGTTCATAATGATCATTAAGAGTGAGGGCGACCACAATGGCCGTTTCCGGTGAAGCAGTCCATTCAAGAATTTTTTTTGCCCAGTACATACGGCACCAACCATGCATCTTGCCTTCAGTGATTAACTGTCGTTGCATCGCATTCCATAATTCATCATGTGTCTTCCCTGCCCTAAACTGTTCGTAGGTGTAGATATACTCTCGCTTGTCAGTCCGGTGCTCATCAAGCGTTTTTTGTGCCCATGCATGCGCCCCAGCACACGTATCGTACGCAGGGGTGTAATAGACGTAATTTTCTGCCACTTCTCGCCGCACAATTAATTCTTCCAAAAACGCTTCCTTATCAGCTCGAGGCGCCAAAGCTGCCTGCACGGCCAACGCAACTCGCGCCGCACTGATATTGCCCCACCGCAAATACGGCGACAGATTAGAGACTCCAACAACCGTTGGATCATTACGCTTAGTAGCATAACCGTCCAAGCGATGCGTAATAAAATCATCCAGCATAGCTATAGCAGCTGCTTCACCAGGAGTATAGATAGTTGGTACTGGCTCCTGGTAGTCACACTGTCGATAGTCTCGCACCAGCTGCCAGTCGATGGCTGGGACTTTAGCAGAGTACGTGGGTACAGTCGGTAGAGCTGGAAATTGGGTTAAAAAATCTTTTAGTAGCTTAGTTAGCTTTGGACGAAACGTATGCGCAGCAAACTCTGCCTTTTGACTCGCCACAAAACATGGAACGACGTTACGAGCATCAACAACAGCCGCCTGGCATGCGAGCCGTGCAGCGGCTTTCTCACGCCAACTCCGAACAGGTTCTAACGGATTAAAATCAAACACTACTTCGCCTATATGGTACTCCTGAACAAAGTGCAAAACTGTTTCTACCCAATCACCTGTTCGGATATAAAACGGGATCTGCTGTCGCGTCAGGTTCGCTGCAACCTCCTGTAGCGAAGCGACCATCCATTCATTGTGTCGAGCACTGCCGTTATTAAACATCGGCGCTAGTGCAAACAACACCAACAACGGCACATCTCGAGCCACAGCTTGCTCGGCCGCATACAGCAGCGCCCAATTATCAGCGACCCGCTGCTCACGAGCCATCACATACAGCACCGGTCCAGTACCGACCGTCTGTTCATTGAGAGATTGTACGCGTCTTGAATCAACCATAGTAGCTACTCTACATCATAGTTGTAGCGCGGTTTTCTTGGAACCATCAACCAAGCTATCAGATATATAATCAGGCCTGGGAAAATACCCGTAATTAGCAAAAAGGCAATTGCTGCCACTCGAAATAACAGCGGATCCTGCGAAAAGTAATGCGCCAACCCAGCAATTACACCAGCTACCATCACATCATCTTCACTGCGGACAAATTTTTGTTTACTCATATTACAAATGATAGATTACATCCTTACGTTCGACAACCACCGGCCAACCTTGCCGTGTGGCGTGTGTGTGCAAGATATGATTAGGGTTAAAACATATTGGTCGGGCAACTGCCTCCAGCAAAGCAATATCGCCTTCAGTGTCCCCCACAGCTACTGACCGAGCTGGTGTGAGATGTGGATGTCTGTCAAATACGCGGCGCACGATAGTAGCTTTGTTTTGAATTAAATGCTCGTCTGTCACCACTCCCGTAAAGCAGTCTTGCGGGCCAATTTCATACATCCGACCGTACACCTTATCAAAGCCATACTCAGTACAAAACACATCAAGAACAGTCTTTGGTGACTGCGAGATAGCCACCAAAAAGTACCCCTCAGACGCCAGTTCGCGCATTAAATCACGGGTATATCGATAGACTCGTTTACTTTGCTGCGAAACCACCCGTCGACCAATATCAGCAAACACACCATAGTGCACCCCTTTAATGTTCTGTAAGTAGCTAGCAATGACCGCTGCGATGTAATCCTCGTAATCCCCTTCACGATTTTGCCATGCTCGCTTGGCCGACTGATAACCGTCCCGAGCCTCAGCCGGGAACACTTCTGCACGCACCAGTTCTTCTACCAACTCAATCAACAAGCTCGACCGAAAAATCGTCCCGTCGATATCGAAAAAGGCCACTGGCTGTTGCGCGTCTGTCGTATGCATGTAGCTAGTGTACCGTGAAAGTAAGAACTCTCAAAACCGTCAGGAGTACCACAGTACTCCTGACCAGCAAGGTCATACACACCACAGTAACACTATGCTATATAAAACAGCGTTCGTACATGAATCTGATACAGATTACTCTTTGTAGCACCCGATACACTGCTAATACCGCAATATACCAGCTATACTGCGGGATTAGAGTCACGCCAAGCACTGCTCACTGTCACGAGAAGCTATGAAATCACGTCAATAAAGACAGGGCGTAGCTCACGCCAATAACTGACAGGAAAAGCATGCGAGGTATACTGTCCAGCCACAACCAAGCCGACCGTCGAACACAGTACTGTATTATCAGGTGTCACAGCTTCAACATAGTATAGTACCCCTTCTCCGGCATCAGTACAGTACTCCATAACACTATCCGCTAGCGGTTGCACCCCAATATGGATACCAGAACGACCCTTTAGTAATTGTTGCCAGACACCGGGTACACGTGGGCGGTTAGGACCCCAATTCACTACTCGTCTACTCTGCAGTAACCGATAACTCACGTACTCCACTGATTGCAATGGCAAGCGCAGCACCTCAGTATTAAAAGCATTTTTTACATGTTTGCGGACCAGCTGTGTTGCGGTGCTATCAAACTGGTATATGTCATTCACTGTTAGAGTGGGCCAGACGGTACTACGTTGTGCTACTAGACTGTCTTTTTTTACCCAGCCAGGACCTGTCGCCGTCATAATTTGAGCGTAACTACCTTGGTAGCTGCGCACCGTAACTGAATCACCGAACGAAACGTAACTCAGAGTTGTATCAAAACCCTGATACGGAAACATCGATACCGGCGTCCGAGCAGCCACAACATACCGCTCATCAGGAGTAGCTGACTGTAAAAATTGCATAGGATTTTCTGCAGCTACCGCTCCACTAGGTTGTACAAAATTTAGCGGAGTTACCTGCGGCTGCGTAGCAGTAGCCGCCGGCAAACGTAACTGTATACCAACAGACTGATCTCTACCCCAAACAAAATCCCATAAGTCACAGAGTACCGACCACAAAATCTCAAAGCGTAACATAATGTCTCTATAGTACCACCAAGCGTGGCCGGCTTTCATTGACAGGCAACCATGACTAGGTTGGGCTAACGTACGATCCGGTATAAACCATGTACCACCCCACCCAATGTCACAGTAAAGAGGCCGAGGAAAAGAGCTGGCCCAACAAACGGCACTAGTAATAGCACTTGGACACTAATCGCGCCGACGGTGATCCAGAGCACATTTATTCGACTAGTTTTCGTAAACCAAACAGACAACAAGCCGCCGAGCACTACACTACTGAGTGAAAGAGCTATAACCAACACTAGCAGATAGGCCAACATGCCAATCATACCAACAAGCAATCCGAGTACACTCACCATCATAATAATACTGGCAATTGGCACAATGAGCAGTACCCCAACTCCCAGTAAGGCAGACAGACTGAGTCGACGGGATACTCCACCTACCAGCCGTTCGAGCAAGGTCCTGAATAATAAATACAAACTGAGAGAAGCAAACAAGGAAACCAGAAACTGAATCAAAATCGTTCGCACCTCAAATGTTGCGGCCTCAGCGACCTGGACATCACTTCGAGTAATCGCCCCGCCGACCGTTGCTCCCGCCGCACGAGTCACCTCAGTAGCACTGACGTAGCGGACGTCATTGGCTACGGTGGCTCGCTCGCCCAACGTCAGAAACACAGTCGTAACATCTATTCCGCCGACCGGCGCATCAATACGAAACTGTTCCGCATTACCGAGAATCTGACCATTGACCGCCCCTTCAATTGTTACATTACCGCCATAGACAAGCACATCACCTGTAACATTTGCTGAGGAGAGGATTCGCACCACACCGCCGATTACCGCCACGCTGCCGTCTACAGTATCAGCAATCGTGACATCTCCACCAACAATACGCACATCATCGCCAACTGGACCATAGACACCAACTGTCCCACCGATAATAAGCGCGTCATCACTCACTTCACCATTAAGAGTTACGGTACCTCCTGCCAACACCACATCTCCATCGACCTGACCCGATGTGACCACCGTTCCGCCGACGCCATAAAACGTACCCTCCACTGACTGATCAGCCCCTACGGTAACGGACTCGCCAGTACGGACAATTGTTTCGGCCAGCACCACCGTAGGTAAAACAAAAATAGCTACAAGTAGCGCTAAAGTACCAATGTGTTTCATATGTGTACATTATTGCTTATTTTACATCACTTGGCCAGCTGATACTGCGCATAGTTACTAGTTCCGACCGTGCGTAAAGCCACCCCGCACCGCTCTACATATAGTACAATTATGGACATGGATTTTTTACTTTCTTTAGACACCTCCTTCGTGCAGCAAATTATTGTTCTAGTAATTTTAGCTGGGGGATTGATTTTGTTTACTAAAAACCAGCTCCGCTACGATGTCACTGCTCTCATACTGATGGCCGCCATCATTGTCTCTGGTATCTTAAGTCCAGAAGAAGCATTTGCTAATTTTGGTCATCCTGCCATCGTAGTTGTAGCGTGTATGTTTGTAATGAGTGAGGCTTTTGTACGTTCCGGTATTATTGACGCGATCGTCATGCGCCTGAGCTTTTTGTATCAACGTCCAATTATTGCGCTGGGCTGTCTGATTGTAATTGTGACAATCTTATCAGCCTTTATCAATAACGCTGGTGCGTTAGCGATCGTCATTCCTATCGCTGTCCATCTTGCTCAAAAGAGTCACACACCAATCACATTATTTTTATTGCCGCTTGCTTTCGCCTCGCACCTAGGTGGCTTCATGACCCTAATCGGTACCCCACGTAACATCATTATTTCCGATTTTCGTCTTCAAAGCACCGGTATCCCGTACCAAATGTTCGACTTTTTATCGGTCGGTGGTTTACTAGCAATTATCGGGATGGTATTCCTGATAGTGATTTCCTGGCGACTAATTCCTCTCCGTAAGAACCCTGAAGATGATGTTGCTTTATTACGCCAATACACAACTGAAGTTAGTATTTCAGCCACGTCACCAGCTGCAACCATGACCGTATCTGGCTTTGAAAAAGCCACAAAGCACTCGCTTACAATCATGGCAGTTTACCGCGACATGTCTTATATTCCCCCACAACCAGAATTACTTTTGGGATTAAACGACCTACTCATTATCAAAGGCGACATTCCAAAACTTACGTATTATACCGAACACTTACACTTAGCACTCAGTGGTAAACGGGCTATGGAAAGTCATATTACTACCAGTGATGACCAGGCCAGCATTGAAGCGATCGTGCCGCCATACACCAAACTAGTTGGGCAAGACTGGGACAGTATCCCACTGCGAGAGCGATTTGGAATTAATTTTATTGGCATCTGTCGCCCAGATAGTAATCTAATAGCCCCGCTCTCTAGTACACGAATTTGGCCAAACGACGTTGTCCTTTTGCAGGGCCGTCGCGCATCCATTGAAGAAACTATCAAAGAATTACGCTTACTACCCTTAGCCACCTCAGATATTGCTTTTGGTCGCAATAGCCGAGTTTTTTCTACTGTAGGGATTTTGATTATTGCAGTAACACTCGCTACGCTCAACTGGTTTTCTCTACCAGTAATATTTTTAATTACTTGCTTGCTACTCATAGTGACCGATCACATTTCACTACGTCAAGCCTACGAGAGTATCGATGCCACAGTCCTTATCTTGCTAGCAGGTATGATTACGCTTGGCGCAGCCCTAGAGAAAAGCGGAGCCGCTGCATCAATTGCAACCCAGATGCTGTCTTTAAGCGAAGTGGCTGGGCCAATCATTCTCTTAGTGACAGTGCTGGTGGTGACTGGGTTGTTTTCTGACCTCATGAACTCTACAGCAGCTGTCGTAACAATGGCACCGATTGGTATTTTGATTGCCAATAGCCTAGCTGTATCAATAGATCCATTTTTAATGGCGGTTGCCGTTGGATCATCCTGTGCCTTTTTGACTCCTATTGGTCATGAATCTAACGCTATGGTGATGCAGCGCGGTGGCTATACATTCAAGGATTATTTCCATGTAGGGCTGCCGCTAGAGCTACTAATCTTAGCTAGCTCGATACCATGTATTCTCTATTTCTGGCCGTTTTAATACAGCTGCTTTGATTGACTTACCCTACTGTATCTCTTTTGTTACAGCTGTTTTGTCCGGTAATTACTTATATCTCAGAATACCACCCCCTTAACTCCGCGATTGCATTGCTGCGACTAAGCAGAGCATAATCTCTGAGCAAGAGGTACGACATATGTATTGCATTTTTTTATACAACGTACCCGTCAGAGCTAGAGCAGTAATGCCAATAAGCAAGATCAATCACCAGATACTCTTCCAAGATGCGGTATTGAGCGCAATATACACTCAATACCGTAGAAAGTGCCAATTACTCCAAGGGTTGCAAACAGGAGAAAGGGACCTGGAAAGCATTTCCGTACTGATGTGCGCACGGGAACAATGTATACATCTGTAGTTCTAGAGATAGTGCCTATTACTTGGTCAGTTGTGATACTTACTTATAGGATTAAAACTTGAGCCTGAAAAGCCGGGGGGATTGTTTTTTACGAGTATGCATACGTATAATTATGGCATTTTCTGGAGTCGAACGGTAACGCTTCTAACTTCGCCTTGACGCAGCAAATCTACGATCATGCTGTCACCGACTGCTTTGTCACGCAAGATTGACGCCAAAGACCGATCGGCTAGTGACTGACCGTCTACCGCTGTAATAATATCATTCTCAATAATCCCTGCTTCATCCGCTGGCGATCCGGGTAGTACGGCCGCATCTTCGGCGGCATCACCACTACTGACCAACGCCCCATAGGCAATTGGAAGATTATGTAATTCTTGTACTCGCTCGTTGATTTCCGTATAGCGCACACCTAGGTATGGACGCTGGATTTCTCCGTACTCAATAACTGATGTCACCACTCGCTCCACCATAGAAGCTGGTAAAGCAAAGCTAATATTATCCGCCCCTTGAGTAGTCGCAACGCTCACCCCGATTACCTACCCGACTGAGTTTATCATCGGACCGCCTGAGTTACCGGGATTAATAGCTGCGTCAGTTTGAATAACCCGTTCTAACTGCTCAACCTGTCCCTGGTTTCCCCGAGCGGTAATATTGCGTGCCAAGCCCGAAACAATACCGACTGACACAGAATTACGGAATTCAGCTAGTGCATTACCAATGACTATAACCTCATCACCTAGTCGCAAGCTTTCTGAATCACCAAAGGATACGTATGGGAAATCAGTCGGCAACTCTTCAGTCGCAACAACCTGCAGCACCGCAATATCAAGGACGGGGTCTTTAGCTAAAACATGTACATCATAGGTCGTGCCGTCGTTGGTAACAATTGAATATCGAGCTGCATCATCGGACACTACATGACGATTAGTTACTAACACGCCATCGGAACTTACAAAAAAGCCAGACCCACCACCAACCTCTCGCTCTTCAGTTCCTAGTTCACGCACTCGCGGCACGGCAAAATTACCGCCAAAGAATCCGCCCCACGGATTATACTCTTCAAAATATTGCTCATAAATCGGTACATCTCTTGTCGCCACCACCGACACCACAGCGGGATTTACTTGGGCAATTATATCTGCCAGTGAACGAGTGACTGACGCATCTTCTTCGTTAAACCCAGAAGTACTATCGCCCGAATCGATAACCAGGCGAATGCCCCAGTAATCGTGCGCCACATAACTCACTCCCGCTATGATAAGTAGCGTCAACGCTGTACTAGTCAGAACCAAAAATGTAATTGAGTGTCGCATACAGAAACAATTCTACCGTACTGCACCAAACTACAGCAAGTCAATTGCAGTAGCGGCCGGAAACAACTCCTGTCCACGTTCCCACATATCAGACTCTCCTTGCACATGTAGCCAGTACCACCACTCGGCTCCCCACAGGTACTGACGGTCGTACCGGGTAGCCTCGGCATACTCTAAAATATCATTAAACTTTTCTACATCCATTCGGGTAAATTGGATATCCAATGGAACATCAACAATTGGCTCCAAAAGCCACGGCTCGGCCGACAATTCAATCAGGAGCGTCGATTGAGCCCCATATCGCAGTGTCATAATCCGTTCTTTAGTTCGATAAAACCAAGGTGGTAGCCACGTACGAAATTGTCCAAGCTCTGGATTCCAAAAATGGACATAGACGCTGGTACCAAATACATCGCCAGCTTGGTACGCCTTATGCCAGGTTCCTAAGTTCCCGCTATCAGTGACAAGAATTGGTCGAGTGTCGTCCAATGATCGAACCAGCTCAATCTCACGTTGTAAAAAATCCTCATCCAGTTCGCCACAATGCTCAAACGCAAATACCGCTAAGAATGGTTCATTTTCTACCTGCCAGTGAGTAATGGCAGGACTCTCACGGTACCGCTCGATCACAGCAGTCATGTAGTCGAGCTGGGCTGACTGTCGCTTTGCTACGGGTAATTCGCTTGCCCAATTTGGAACGTGGCACTCCGGCCAACGCGGTAGGCGACGACCAATTCCAAAAATTACTTCAGCTCCCACTGCTTCAGCCTGCTCTATCTGGTAATCAAGTTCAGTAAAATTATACGTGCCGGCAACTGGCTCGACCATGGGCCAATGAGCAGCTAAGCGCAGATGACGCACACCTAATTCGCTCAATATTGCATCGTAAGTCGACTGCCAGTCCAGACCCAACTCGCGCGCATACGGGGTATTAAATGACATCCCATACGTAATATGGTCAGGAACTGGTTTTTGTGCCAGCACGAAAAGCAGAACAACAATTAACCCAATTAACATGACCATGCTGATACAAATTTTCAGTAAAAGTTTCATACGCTAGATAAATAATAAAAAGAATCCGGTCACAATTACCAGCACATACAATAACTGACGCAGCACTTCTCGAGGTCGAGTTTGATGCTCAATAGTATCACCAGGCAATAGCGGAGCAAATAGTAGACTGATTAGTAAGATAAAGACGAATTTTACCCCATCAAGTGCTTGCACGACTGCCACATCACCCCAATCAGTGGCCTTAAGAAGCAAGAAAGCAGCAATGCCCGCTAGCACCTTAGTGGCCACCACAATGACCCCGGTACGCCTGCTGGTGCCGACTGTTTTTTGTTTAATCTTATGCAGGTAGGCTGGCACCAATAACAGTGACAGCGCAAACAGAATGAATCCAACTCGCGACCAGAAGAAACCGTCGTCAAAATTTGTTTCTAAAAACAATCCTTTAATAGTAATGAAGTGCAAGGCAAAAAATAGCCCGCTATGAACTACATGCAAAACAGTATCTACTTTTGGCAATGTCTGCGCTACTAATAAAGTCCCTAGAGACAACACTACAATGCCCCAAACTACATTCTCTGCCAGCACAGCATCGAGGAATACATAGTTCATACCGAAGGCACTAAGCGCAGACACCG
>Ga0136601_1000275_pt1 | contig 24460 bp, 17 predicted proteins | sample AntRauMFilla2699_FD_181020 | JGI IMG/M metagenome (GOLD analysis project Ga0136601, IMG submission 181020) | Saline lake microbial communities from Rauer Islands, Antarctica - Metagenome Filla 2 #699 | ecosystem: Environmental > Aquatic > Non-marine Saline and Alkaline > Saline | place...
AACGGGGTCTTTATACGGCAGCCAAAAAAGACAGTCAAGGAATTTGTTTTGTTGGGCAAATTGGCATTCGTGAATTTCTTTCACAGTATGTTGAGCAAGTTGCCGGCCCAATTATTGACACTCAGACAGGCAAGAAAATTGGCCAACACGACGGCGCAATTTTCTACACGATTGGTCAACGTCACGGCTTAGATATTGGTGGTGGGTTGCCATACTACGTTGTTGGAAAAGACATGGAGAAGAATGAAGTATACGCAACAACTGACCTGAACGACAACGCATTGTGGCGTCCTGAAATTAAGTTGCAAGACATTCAATGGATAAATAACACTCCGCAAAGTGGCCGGTATCTTGTGCGTGTCCGTCACCGTGCGCCGTTGGTGGAAGCAGGGTTAGTGATGAACGACGATAACTCTATAACAATCCAGCTTGATCACCCGGAAAGGGCCGTTGCTGCAGGGCAGTCAGTTGTGGTATATCGTGATGATGTTTGCCTTGGTGGTGGCATTGTCCAACCGTAACACGCTTGAGCTTTCATGCTTCACGAGGTATAACTAGTAGTATGAATGTACGTTGGGCATCACGAAGTGGTTTTACGATTGTTGAACTTGTCATTGTGATGGTAGTTATTGGTATTCTTGCGGGAATTGTCGTTGTTTCTTATAACGGGATTCAGACTGGTGCCCGAGATACTCGTCGTGATAGTGATGTTGCGCAAATAAAGATTGCACTCGAGAAGTATCAAGCAGCCAACAGTACTTACCCAGATGTATGTTCTGGCGGAAATGATGAGCCGTGCCCTGCGTCTTCGCTTGGGCCTGCCCTTGCAAACTATATTGAAAGTATTCCTCACGACCCAAGCTGGGTGGAAGATAGTACAGATGACTATCAGTATATTCGTGGTGGTCTCAACAATAACGGCTATGGAATAAAAGTTGTTTTTGAAAATGACGATGAATGTAAAACTGGTAAAAATGTCGATGCCTCTTGGTGGACTGCTGGCGTCCCAGGTTGCTAGCCCTCGACGAACGGTGCTGTAAGCTGGTATAATTAACAGCAATGAATGCTCAAGATATCCGTAACTCGTACCTCGAGTTCTTTAAAGAACGTGGCCATGCAGTTATTCCTCGTGCCAAAATAATTCCTCTTAACGACCCCACAACATTGTTTACGGGAAGTGGCATGCAGCCACTCTTGCCGTATCTGCTTGGTGAATCTCACCCAGAGGGTGTGCGTTTAGTCGATAGTCAAACCTGTCTGCGCGCACAAGATATTGAAGATGTTGGCGATAATCGCCATACGATTTTTTTTGAAATGCTTGGGAACTGGAGCATGGGAGACTATTTCAAAGAACAGCAAATTCGTTGGTTCTTTGAATTTTTAGTTGATGTTGTAGGGCTCGACCCGAATAAAATTTATGTGACTGCGTTTATTGGTGATAAAAAACATGGTATTCCTCGTGACGACGAAGCAGCAGATATTTGGCAAAAAGTATTTGCTGAACGAGGAATTGAAGCCGGTATTGTTGAAGTTGGGAGCCAGGCAGATGGTGATGCGCGTGGTATTAAGCCAGGTGAGCGAATTTTCTTTTATGATGATGGTGAAAACTGGTGGTCGCGCGGTGGTGGGCTTGATCAAACGCCTATCGGTGATCCTTGTGGGCCTGACAGTGAAGTATTTTACGACTTCGGCGATGAAAATCACGCTGAAGGTTTTGGTTTAGCGCACCCTGCCAGCGATAGTGGGCGATTTATGGAAATCGGTAATCAAGTGTTTATGCAGTATCGCCGTGTAGAAGACGGGTCATTTGAGCCACTTGAAAAAAAGAATGTTGATTTTGGTGGCGGTCTTGAACGAATTGCTGCGGCGCAGATTAACAGTCCTGATGTATTTAAGATTAGTATATTGTGGCCTATCGTCGAGAAGCTTGAACAGCTTTCAGAGAAGAGTTACGAATTAAACACTATAAGTATGCGCGTGATTGCCGACCATCTTCGTGCTGCAGTCTTTTTAGCTGTCGATGGCGTGAAGCCAACCAACAAAGAACAAGGGTACGTAATGCGTCGCTTACTGCGTCGAGCAATTCGTTTTGCATTTGATTTAGGTATCGAGCAGAACTTCTTTGAAGAGATTGTCCCAGTGATTGCCGATATGTACGCCGATGATTATCCAGAGGTAAAAGAGCAGCGCGACGAGGTGATTGCAACACTGGCGAAAGAAGAAAAGGTGTTCCGGCAGACGCTCCGAAGTGGAGTCAAGATGATGGAGCGAATGAGTAAAGACGGACAAGCTTTGACTGGTGTAGATATTTTTCGGCTGTACGATACGTATGGCTTCCCTGTTGAGTTAAGTATAGAAAGTGCAATACTGCAGAGAATTTCTGTAGATGATTCATGGGAAGAAGTATTCAACACTCAAATGGCTGAGCAGCGCGCTCGTTCGCAAACAGCAGCAAAAGGTACTTTCAAGGGCGGTCTGGGCGGCCAGACGTTGCAACACAAGAAATACCACACAGCAACACACCTTATGTACGCTGCACTTCGACAAGTACTTGGTGACCATGTGGTCCAGCACGGTTCAAACATTACCGAAGAACGTCTTCGATTCGATTTTTCTCATCCTGAAAAAGTCACTTCAGAGCAACTGCGTGAGGTAGAAGAGATTGTAAACCGTGAAATGAATAAAGATTTATCAATTAGCTTTGCCGAGTATCCAACCAAAGTAGCCCGTGAAGACATGGGTGCACTTGGTCAGTTTGGTGACCGTTACGGCGAGACGGTAAAAGTATACAAAATGATTGCTAATAACGAAGACAAGCCGTTTAGTTTTGAAATCTGTGGCGGCCCACACGTCGATCACACACTTGAATTAACCGAACCAGATGGTAAGGTGTTTAAGATTATTAAAGAGGAATCAAGTAGTGCTGGAATCCGGCGGGTGAAAGCGATACTTGCTCAGCCTACAGCTTATTAGTACTATTCTTTGTTATCAAGTTCGTCGAGGCGATTTTGAATGTAGACTGGACTGAAAATAAGATCACCTTTACCGCTTTCATCAAAAATTGTATCAGGAGTTTTTAGATCAATAGCAGTAGCTTCTTCATTAGACGTCACTACTGATCCAATAGACCGCATTTCAGTTTCAACGATAGTCCGTAGGTAGCTGGCTTCTTGAGTGGTTGGATAAAATGGCACTTTCTCATCTACAAGAACACTCCCTAAATTTATTCCTTCGGTTGCTGCCAGTTGATAGCGAGTTGTGTCGTAGGTATAGAATTGCGTTTGAAAATCAGTTTCAAAACTAGAGTAAGCTGTTATAGTCCTGCCGGTTTTTTCTTCTGGGTAGCGTATAGAAAAAGAAGCTGGCTGGCCTTCAAGTTGTACATAGCTAAAACTAGTATCACTAGTGGTGAATGTGTACATAGGGGAACTTGAATGATTGAATGCCGCAAGTTGAAGAGATTCAACGAGATTACTAAATACATTCGGATCAAGCATATCGACATTTTGGTATACTGAATAATCTTTATCATCACCATTGAAAACAAGGCTCATGATTAATGCGTTCAGCTGTGCTTGGGGTATTTTATTGATAGGCGTTATTCTGTCTTGAAAGTCGCTTTCAGACTCATTTTTAATAATACTGCGACGTGACGGTTGTGCGAATGGAACCACCGTGTCGTCACTTATGTTGTCGACCGATAAATTGATGCGAGAGTCAAATTCTGGCTGGTCCTCTGGGTCACCTGACCTTGAGGCAGTAATCATGCCACTCTCAGAAATGAAATCAACTGATAAATAAGATGGCGTTTTAGCGTTAGATTGGCCAAGCGTGATGACAACCTGGTTTATATCAGGGAGTAGTTCGGAGACTTTTGGGGGAATATTGCTCGCGTTGCGTGTGCCGATAATTTCAAAATTAAAGGTATTTTCAAGCTCGGTCGGTTTTTTTTCGGGTTTTTTATCGCTTTTAGTGTCAATTGTATGGGGCCCAATCTCTGAAAGTTCAATCTCAGAAATCAAGCTTGAGATAGCACTAAGAAGGCCGGCATATTCAGAAAGACGATTCGGATTATAAGAACTTTCGGATTCATTTGATTGAGTCATATTTACTGTCATATTTACTTAATATATTATATCACAAACTACAAAATATAACAAGACCCTACGACCATAAGCGCCTTTAGTATATAATAGAGATAATTATGGCATTCAAAAAAACACGTAAGAAATCAGCGGGTAACAATCATATCGTTGCGCTTGATATTGGGACAGAATTTGTAAAGGCACTTATTGCTCACGTTGAAGATGATGAATTGAAGATTGTCGGTGTTGGCCGTTCGCGTCAGAATGTGAGCGATATGCACTCTGGGGCGATTGCTGACATCTCGGGAGTGGTGCGCAACTGTGAAGAAGCGCTGGCTGATGCTGAAGACCAAGCAGGCCTACAAGCAAAGCAGGTGGTGATTGGTATTGCCGGAGAACTGGTAAAAGGAGTCACGGATACAATTCGATATCGTCGACCACAGCCAAATCATCCGCTTGATGGTTCTGAAATGGAATTCATTATTGAAAAAGTACAAGAGCGGGCACAGTTGAAAGCGCAGCGTCAGATTGCACTCGAGACTGGCAATGAAGAAGTAGAAGTGAAGTTAGTGAATAGTGCGTTAGTGAGTATTCATATTGATGGCTACAAGGTAAGTAACCCAATTGGCTTTCAAGGACGTGACGTCGCGGTGCAAATTTATACCGCGTTTGCTCCAATGGTGCACATTGGTGCGTTGGAACGCGTTGCTGATGAACTATCGTTAGAGCTTTTGGCAGTTGCTGCGGAACCATTTGCGGTGAGTCGGAGTGTCTTAGGAAGCGATGCGAGTAGTAATTTTACTGCCATTTTGGCTGATGTTGGTGGTGGGACGACAGACATTGCTGTTGTGAATGACGGTGGTGTTGAAGGAACTAAAATGTTTGGTATTGGGGGGCGGAGCTTCACGCAAACGATTGCCAGCGATATGAATCTTTCTTATAAAGATGCCGAGAAGCTAAAGGTGAATATTGGCCATGAAAACATTAAACCAACCGTGAAAAAAGAAGTGACTAGCGCGATCGGCCGAACGCTCGAGGTGTGGCTTGCTGGTGTTGAACTTGCATTAAGTGAATTCGATTCGATTGACCATCTGCCGAACCGTATTCTCCTTTGTGGTGGTGGGGCTAGCCTTGAGCAGCTGGTTGACGCGCTTGAAGGGGAAAGTTGGCATAAAGAATTGCCGTTTACGAAGAAGCCGACCGTTCACTATATCAAACCGTCTGAAGTAATTGGCGTGACCGACACGACCAGTGATATTACCGACCATACCTTCATTACTGCCATGGGTCTTCTCAGGGTTGGATATGATACACTGTTAGGGAGTGGAGAAGGCGGTTCGATCAAAGATAAACTTAACCGGCTCTTAAAAATCTAGTATGGAAAAAGATGTAATTTACATTGATGTCGACGACGATGTCACCGCCATTATTGGCAAAATAAAAAAGGCAAAACAGAAAGTCGTTGCCATTGTTCCGCCAAAGCGTTCCGGAACATTACAAAGTGCAGTGAATCTGCGCCTTCTTGATCGTATGGCGCGAGCCGATAAAAAACGTCTCGTTCTTATTACCAATAATCAGGCCCTGATTGCCTTATCTGCCAATGCCAATATTCCTGTTGCAAAGAATCTACAAAGCAAACCCGAGGTTGCCGAAGTGACTGCTTTGACGATTGACGATAACGACGATATTATTGACGGCTCACAACTTCCTGTTGGTGATCATGCAAAAGGTATTCCGGTAAAAGACAACACAACTTCACGCAGCGACGCTATTGAAACAATTGATATTGAATCGGAAGCACCATCGTCTCGTACAGCACGCTCAGCTGATGCAAAAAAAGGTGGATCAAAGTCGAAAACAAAAATTCCTAATTTCGATTCGTTCCGTAAACGACTGTTTATTGGGATCGGTGCTGGCGTTGCGCTGACCGTCTTATTTGTGTGGATGTTTGTATTTGCTCCAGCGGCAACCGTCATTATTACTGCCATTACAAACCCTGCGCCGGTGAGCTCGACAGTGCAGCTTGGTACCACTGAAGCGACAAGCTTTGAAGATGGAATTATTAAATCAGTCACACAAGAACTCGAGAACACTGAGTCGATTGAGTTTGATGCGACCGGTGAAAAAGACCTCGGTGAAAAAGCGGCAGGAGTGGTGACGTTCTCGACTGTGCTTCTGACATCGCTGGGGACAATTCCGGCAGGCACCGAACTCACAAGTACTTCCGGCAAAGTATATGTGACAGATGAGCCGGCAACACTCGATTACCCGGGTTCAACAGTTGTATCAGTCGGCATTACAGCTGTTGCACCAGGCACAAGCTATAACGGAGCGATTGGTCCAGTCAGTGGGGCGCCGTCTGGTGTCACCGCTGAAATTACTGAAGCGACAAGTGGCGGAACAACCAAAGTAGTGAAAGTAGTGCAAAATTCAGATGTGGAGCGAGCAAGAGGTGAGCTTATTGGTAGGTCAACCGACGATCAGAAAGCCTCACTTGCTGCATTATTTGCGAACGAGGAAAAAGTGATCGAGAGCAGCTTCACAATTACCCGCGACACCCAAGTTGTTTCTCCAAAGGTTGGCGCCGAGGCGTCAAGTGGTTCTGCGACACTTACTATTCCAACAACATACACAATGTATGCACTGCCAAAAGCCGAACTCGAGAAATACCTGAAAGCGAGTCTTGAAGACCAACTCGACACCCCCGATGTGCAAGAAATTTATTCTACCGGAATCGATGATGCTGGCCTGAGTAACTTTAAAAAAGAAGACGATACAATTACTGTCGCAGTAACCGCAACAGGACGAATTGGTCCAAAGATCGATGATGCTGTGGTGAAAGAACAAGTGAAGGGTAAGATTTACGGTGAAGTGCAACAATCTCTCGAGTCGATTGACGGTGTGAAAGAAGTTGATGTACAGTTCTCGTACTTCTGGGTACGTACTATTCCAAATGCAATTGATAAAATTACTATTGAGTTTAAGTTAGAGAATGAGTAAACGATCTCTTGTTTGTTTAGATGTGGGTGAAAAACGTATTGGTGTTGCTATTGCTGATACTTCGGTGCGTATCGCGATTCCATTTATGGTCGTTGAAGTCACAGGAAGTGAGTTGACGGATATTGCTGAGATTGTTGTTCGTGAAGAGGCCGATACAATTGTTGTGGGGTATCCCCGCAATCAACTGGGTGAATCGACTGCCCAAACCAGCTATGTTGAACGATTTGCCGAAAAACTTGAAGATATTGTCCCGACGATTGTGTTCCAGGATGAATCGCTGACCAGCGTAATTGCTGAACAGCAACTACAAGAATCAAAAAAGCCATACAACAAAGGTGATATTGATGCTCGTGCAGCAGCGATTATTTTACAGGATTATTTGGAGCAACATTAATGGAACAGCTGCCGCCACCAGAACATCAAGATTTATTGCCGCGTCCGCAGCCGATTGGCGCACTCTCTTCTGGGTTAACAGTTAAAAAAGGAGTCTTGTCTGGTAAAAAGAAGCCATTTATTATTGGCGGGATTATTATTGCTGTACTGATTGGCGTCACATTTATCGCAAGTATCGTATGGTACAAGCTTCAGTTACGACCAGTTGATTCCGCGAATACACAGTTGATTCCACTACAGATTGAAAGCGGCACAACTCCCGCGGCAATTGGGACGTTACTTGAGTCTGAGGGGTTGATCCGTAGTGCGGCTGCGTTCGATATCTACACGCGTATTGAGGGCGTACGCGATACGTTACAGGCCGGGAGCTATCGTCTGTCTCCTTCTGATTCGACACAAGAGGTAGTGGGTCATATTACGAATGGACAAGTTGACACGTTCGATATTACATTCTTACCTGGAGCAACGTTGGCGGAGAATCGATCGGTGTTAGCAAATGCTGGATATAGCGACGCTGAGATAGATGCCGGCTTCTCAAAGGAATATACGGGTTATGCTGTATTAAAAGATAAGCCAGCAGATAGGGACCTTGAGGGGTACATTTTTGGTGAAACGTATCGAATGAGCAGTAGTGCAACGGTAGAGGATATTATTGAGTATACCTTTGAAATATTCGATGCTGTCGTTGAAGAAAATGATCTTGAACGCCAGTTTGCACAGAACGGACTGAATTTATTTGAAGGCATCACGCTCGCTTCTATTATTCAACGTGAATCGATTGGTGGTGATGAAGCGCAAATTGCGCAGGTATTTTATAACCGAATTGATAAAGGAATGGTACTTGGGTCAGATGTCACATACCAGTATATCGCTGATAAATTAGGGGTCGAGAGGAGCACTACTCTTGATAATCCGTACAATACCCGAAGATTTGCTGGGCTTCCTCCTGGTCCAATTGCATCCCCAGGGGTAGCGTCGTTACAAGCAGTTGCGACACCAGCTGTGGGGGACTTCATTTATTTCTTAAGTGGAGATGATGACATTACGTACTTTGCTCGGACATTGCAAGAGCACGAAGCTAATATTATTGAACATTGTCAAGTAAAATGTAGCATCATCTAACGGGGGTGAAGCATATTAAAAAGACTACAAATTCATTGACTTACGTGTCGTAAATTGCTACTATTGTGAGAGCACATTACGTGATACCGACTACGAGTGGTACGTAAGCAAACGCTTACCAATACACCTGCGAGTGGGAAGATCGGATCGCTAATGAGCCTACCAAAACTGTCGCACGGGTACCGAAGAAAAGATATTAGTAATAAAGTCGGTCGACATGTACCCTGTTCTCTCGCGAGAAGAAAGACTTAGTAAGGTAGACGCCCTCGTAGTAATATGAGCGGCAGGAGAACGATAATTCGTAATCAGATCTCTGACGAGATAACTCATCAAGGATCCGTCGTTGCCTCAGGGCAACACGCAGCCATCCGCACTCGACGAACATCAAAGAGTCGGATAAAATCGTCAACCGTTGCCGTTTATGCAAGCATTTTCGTACTATTAGTAGTACTGATAGCTATTGGTTATAGAACCCCTCAGGAATCGGGTGGTGTATCTAATGCCGCAACTATTCCTGCTGTTTCAACTGCAGAAACCGAAGCTCCTGCTGTTGTTAATGATGTGGTCGCCTCCACTATTGCCGCTAAAGTTGCGACAACAACAAACCTGTCAGTTGCTCCTTCGGTCAACAGCTTAGCAATTTCAACACAAATTGAAAGCGAACTTCCAACATCGGACGATTCGTCAATTTCAAAACCGCAAATTATTCAAGTATCGGCTGCTACCCGTAATATTACAAACTATGCTGTTAAACCTGGTGATAGCCTTGCAAGTATCGCAAGTAAGTTTGGTATTAGTACGCAAACAATTAAGTGGGCGAACGATATGGTGTCAGATTCAGTGAATGAAGGCGATAAGCTCTCTATTCTTCCGCGTGACGGTATTGTTTACACTGTTGAAAGCGGTGACACGATTGCAAGTATTGCGAAGAAGTATGACGCTGATGCATCATTAATTACTACCTACAACGACCTTGAGATTAGTGGTGTGAAGAGTGGTCTTAAAATTGTTATTCCTGACGGCGAACTGCCGACAACAGAACGTCCAGGATACGTTGCGCCAGTTATTGCGTCTACGAGTGGTGGCTCACGGTTCTATTCAAGCTTCCGATCAGGCTCAGTTGGTAACGCCTATGCCTTTGGTAACTGTACATGGTATGCCTACGAACGACGTGCCGCTCTTGGTAAACCTGTCGGGAGTTTCTGGGGCAATGCAAAGACCTGGGACGACAGCGCGCGAGCTGCTGGCTATACGGTGAGCAATATACCTATCGCAGGAGCTGTCTTCGTTGACGAGGCTGGTTTCTACGGACACAATGGAGTCGTTGAAAGGGTTGCTGCCGACGGATCAATCGTCATTAGTGAGATGAATAACTTTGCCTATGGTGGTTTCAACATCATCAATAATCGAACGATTAGTGCTGGTCAAGCAAGTCTGTATTCGTACATTCACTAGATAAAGATTGCTTATAACTGAATCGCCCCTGTTAATTAAGGGGCGATTTTAGTATAATAAGAAAATATGTTTGTAGATACCGCAAAAGTGTTTGTGCAGGCTGGACGCGGCGGTAACGGCGCGGTTAGTTTTCGACACGAAATTTATGTTGATAAAGGTGGCCCTGATGGCGGCGATGGCGGCAAAGGTGGCGACGTTATTTTTGTTGCGACCGAAAACCTAAACACCCTGGTAGATTTTCGATTTAAGCCAGAACTAAAAGCGCAACCTGGACAATCAGGTGCAAAACGTGATCGACACGGTCGCTCTGGTGATCCGATGTATGTGAAGGTTCCAATGGGGACAATTGTAAAACGTGAAGGCCTTGTGATTGCAGATTTTACTGAAGATGGCCAAGAAGCGGTGATTGCTCGAGGCGGTGATGGTGGCTTTGGCAACGCTCACTTTAAATCGTCTGTTCGACAAGCACCGCGCATCGCTGAAAAAGGTGAAGAGGGCGATACGTTTGAAGGTGAACTTGAATTGAAACTGTTGGCTGATGTTGGGTTGGTGGGTTTTCCGAACGCTGGTAAGTCGACCTTCTTAAGTGTTGTCAGTAACGCCCGACCAGAAATTGCCGACTATGCGTTTACGACACTGACGCCGAATCTTGGTGTTGCAGATATTGATGACGGGAGTTTATTGATTGCGGACATCCCTGGGCTGATTGAAGGTGCTAGTGAAGGAAAAGGGCTTGGTGATGCGTTTTTACGTCACGTTGAGCGTACAGCTGTTCTGTTGCACCTTATAGACGCCTATACCGACGATATTGCCAAGGCATATACAACCATTCGAAATGAACTTTCTACCTATAATACCGATCTTGAAGACCGACCAGAAATTATTGCCCTGACAAAAGTCGAAGGACTTGACGAAGAGTTAATCGAGATGCAGCTAGGAGAGCTGAAGAAAGTAGCGCCGGATAGCCAGGTGTATGCAGTTTCTTCACAAGCCCATACCGGTTTAAAAGAAGTGCTTCGATCGTTGCGGAAAGAAGTTGATACCGTTCGCGCCGTTGAAGCTGAAGAGATTGCCGAGGACGAATCGGGCCTTCCTGTAATTTCCCTTACTTCTGCACAAGTGGCCCTTGCATGGACCATTAAAAAAGAAAAACACGGCGACGGCGACATCTTTGTTGTTCGCGGTCGAAAGATTGAAAAGTTTGCCCGCCGTACGAACTTTGACACGCATGAAGGCCTGAATCGGCTTCGTGATATTATGAAAAAAATGGGCATCACCCATGCGTTAAACCGTGCTGGTGCCGTAGGGGATAGCATAGTCCGTATTGGTATCGATGAATTCCCGCTTATTGAGCAATAAAATTTATTGACTTTTTAAGTATATTGTGTTAATGTAAAAGCACATTTCAAAAGATTGAGCATTGCTCTCTTGAGAGATAGTACTTTTTGCTATATTTCCAGTTCCCCGAGAGGGTGACGATATCTCAGCTTCATGCTGTATCGTTGCCTTCTCGGGCCCTTAAACGCTCGTCTGATCCCCCCCGATCAGCGAGTGGTGGCAAGCCCACCCAGGTTGCCACGAGCGAAGCGCGTGCACAGACAGCGCCCCCCCGGCGTATCAACACACGCGCTTCGCTCACTTCCTGCACCAGGAGCCGCGGAGGCACATTTGTTCAACCCGAACATGGACATCGTGCCTCCGCGGCGTGGAGTATAGCAAAAAGCAACAAGGCGCTTCTTCGGAAGTGCCTCTTTTAATTACTATCACATGATCTACCTGTATAATAATACCCATGGCCCAAACTTTTTTCTTTTACGACCTTGAAACTTCTGGATTGAGCGCACGCGACGATCGCATTATGCAATTTGCTGGACAGCGAACTGATATGAATTTGCAGCCAGTTGGAGAGCCGTATAATATATTTGTCACACTAAACGATGACACGCTGCCAAGCCCCGATGCGTTGATGGTGACAGGTATTACGCCGCAACAAACAGTTGCTGAGGGGTACAGTGAAGCCGAATTCGCGAAACTACTTATCAACGAAGTGTTTACTGAAGATACGATAACAGTCGGTTTTAATAATATTCGATTTGACGACGAATTTATTCGGCATTTACTGTGGCGTAACTTTTATGATCCTTATGCCTGGACGTGGCGAGACGGCCGATCGCGCTGGGATTTACTCGATGTTGTTCGTATGACCCGTGCACTGCGTCCTGACGGTATTGAGTGGCCGGTCGTTGATGGAAAAGAGACGAATCGGCTTGAACTCCTTACGAAAGTAAATGGTATTGATCACCTTAAGGCGCACGATGCCTTGAGTGATGTAGAGGCGCTTATTGCAGTGACAAAACTTATACAAGAAAAGCAGCCTCAGCTATACAACTATCTTCTTACTGTTCGTGACAAGAACGCTGTAAAGAAGCTCGTGAACCTTGATGAGAAACAGCCATTTGTGTATGTGAGCGGGCGATTGAGTGCCGACTTTCACAAAGCAACAGTTGCGTTTCCGTTAACGAGTGGGCGAAATGCCAATGTGGTTGTATACGACCTGCGGCACGATCCAACCGATTTTGTGACGTTATCGCAACAAGAACTCGAGGCTCGACTATTTGCTCCGTGGGAAACACGCAAAGCTGACGATTTTCAGGCTATCCCTGTCAAAGAATTACAGTATAATCGTGCCCCGGCGGTTGCACCGCTTGGTGTGCTTGCACAGGCTGATGGATGGGAACGTATTGGCCTCGGTGAAGCCGACATTACAAAGCACCGAAATATTCTTCTGTCGCATCCAGAATTTGCTGAAAATATCCGGAGCGCTTATGAGCGACGCCCAGAATTCCAAAAATCACCCGACCCAGAGGCACAGTTGTACGACGGTTTCTTGCCAGATATGGATACGATGCGAGTTGAATCAGTTCGCAACGCATCGCCTGAATCACTCGCTGATCTTCACCCGGAGTTTACTGACGAACGGCTGTCTCCACTACTCCTTCATTACAAAGCGCGAAGTTTCCCGAGGAGTCTTGCAGAGGAAGAGGTGATGGTGTGGGAAAAATGGCGCGGTGAGCGAATTATGAAGCAACTGCCTCATTTTATGAAACGTCTCACAACACTTAGTACGACAACCGAAGATGAGACAAAGCAGTTTATTCTCCAAGAATTACAGTTATGGGCTGAAAGTATTGTTCCAGCAGAACTCGACTAAACGAGTTGGTGTCGAGTAAATGTTGCAGCTGCTCGGCGTACGGCGAATACGACGATACGGGCACAAATAAAGCCAGCGGCAATCAGATAAACTTCAAGTAATACAGCAGCACTGATTGATGACGAAGTGCCGGGAATTTCACCAGCAAGCAAGAACATCATAATCGCTTGGCCAACATGAAAACTATCAAGGATGAGTAATCCTGAGAGAATTAAGCAGAGAATGATAATCGTTTTTTTCATAAACACGTCCAATTAAGTTGTTAAGTACTGTAACAACAGAGGTGGATAAATGCAAGCATAAGGGTTGTTTGGTAGTACGGGGGTGGAATAAGTTTCCGAAACAGCGTATAATCATATCGATATGTCAGAGGTAATTAAAATTGTTGGTGCTCGCGAGCATAACCTAAAAGATATTAGCGTAGAGATTCCACGCGATAAACTGGTTGTCATTACTGGCCTGAGTGGTTCAGGTAAATCGAGTCTTGCGTTTGATACGATTTATGCCGAAGGACAACGCCGTTACGTGGAGAGTCTTTCAAGTTATGCCCGACAATTCTTGGGCTTAATGGAAAAACCGGACGTTGATCAAATTGATGGACTGAGCCCAGCAATTAGTATTGACCAAAAATCAACCAGCCGTAACCCTCGCAGTACGGTTGCGACAGTCACGGAAATTTATGATTACCTTCGACTGTTCTATGCTCGAATTGGTGTGCCGCACTGTCCAGTGTGTGGGAATGCAGTTTCTCGCCGTACGCCAGAAGATATCATCGATGAGATTATGAAGCTTTCTGAAGGTGCACGGTTGATGATTCTCGGGCCAATCGTGAAGTCAAAAAAAGGTGAATTTGCTCACGTTCCTGAACAGTACCGTCGGTTGGGATATGCACGTGCACGAGTTGATGGCGTCGTTTATTCGCTCGACGAATTCCCTGAACTTGATAAGAAATATAAGCATACTATTGAAATTGTCGTTGATCGTATTGCTTTGTCGCAAGATGTGCGAACTCGTGTCGCACAGTCGGTCGAGCAGGCACTTGAAATTGCTGATGGTGTGGTGGAAATTCTTGATGTTGATGCTGAAACAAGCCATCTCTATAGTCAACGATACGCGTGCCTCGATCACCCAAATGAAGAAATTCCAGAACTTGAACCTCGTCTCTTTAGCTTTAATTCACCACAAGGTGCGTGCCCAGTATGTACCGGGCTTGGTAGTCGCCTTGAGGTTGACCCAGAACTCGTCTTCAACCCTAACCTCACCGTTGCAGAGGGCGCGATACGCCCGTATAACAGAGTGAATAGTGACGCGTGGTATATGAAGCGTTTACAGGCGGTCGCCGATCGTCACGGCTTTAGTTTAAAAGTTCCCGTAAAAGAGCTGTCTGATGAAGCGATACAAAAAATCTTGTATGGCACAGGCGAAGAAAAATACACCGTATCACTGGGTGAAGGACGGTCGTACGAGGCCAATTATGAGGGAGTGATTCCTAATCTTGAACGTCGCCATAAAGAAACAGACAGTGACTTTATGCGCCGTGACATTGAACGATTTATGCGTGAGCGTGAATGTACTGCGTGTAAGGGCGCACGGTTGAAACCGGTCGTATTAGCGGTCACCATACACGGCCTGAGTATTATGGATATTTGTAATCTAGGTGTTGATGCCGCGCTTGATCTGTTTGATAACAATTTAAAACTTGATGAAAAAGAATTATTTATTGCTGCTCAAATTCTGAAAGAAATTCAATCGCGACTTGGGTTTATGAACAATGTTGGCCTGAATTACCTTGAATTATCTCGTGCCGCGAATACACTTTCGGGTGGTGAAGCGCAGCGTATTCGCTTAGCAACACAAATTGGTTCTGGGCTACAGGGTGTGCTGTATGTGCTTGATGAACCATCGATTGGGTTACATCAACGTGATAATGATCGACTTATTTCTACGTTAAAACATCTCCGTGATCTTGGTAATACCGTGCTGGTTGTTGAGCACGACGAAGATACGATTCGCCAAGCTGACTATCTGCTTGATATAGGTCCTGGTGCTGGTGTGGCCGGAGGAAACGTTGTTGCGCAGGGAACACCAGATGAAGTGGCAAAAAATCCTGATAGCATTACCGGACACTTCCTAATGGGGACAGAGAAAATTGATGTGCCAAAAAAACGACGAGCTCCAGAAAAAGACCGCGCGTTGGTGATTAAGGGAGCACGAGAAAATAACTTGAAAAATATTGACGTCTCGATTCCTCTTGGTTTATTAACTGTTGTGAGCGGCGTCAGTGGGTCTGGTAAATCAACGTTGATTAATGACATTTTAGCGAAAGAATTATCGGCTCGCTTGCATCGTGCACACAATGTCCCTGGTTCGCATGATGAGGTGACGGGTATTGATCAACTCGATAAAGTGATTGTGATTGATCAATCGGCAATTGGTCGAACACCACGTTCAAACCCAGCAACCTACACAGGAGTATTTACGCCAATTCGTGAACTGTTTGCGAGTACACCTGAATCGAATATTCGTGGCTATAAAGCCGGACGTTTTAGCTTTAATGTAAAGGGTGGACGCTGTGAGAACTGTCAGGGCGATGGTGTGATTAAAATTGAAATGCACTTCTTGCCTGATGTGTATGTCACCTGTGATGTATGTAAAGGGAAACGCTATAACCGTGAAGCGTTGGAGATTAAGTATAAAAACGCGACCATTAGCGATGTACTCGACATGACGGTTGAGCAAGGGGCAGCATTCTTTGAAAATATCCCTGCGATTGCTCGTAAACTAAATACCCTTGTTGAGGTAGGGCTTGGCTATATTAAGTTAGGTCAACCAGCGACAACATTTAGTGGCGGTGAAGCACAGCGTATTAAATTAGCCTCAGAATTATCTCGTCGATCGACAGGTAAAACATTATATATTCTTGATGAACCAACAACTGGTTTACATAGCGCTGACGTGAAACGTCTCTTGGTTATTCTCCAAAAATTAGTGCAGGGTGGAAATAGTATGGTTATTATTGAGCATAATCTAGATGTGATTAAAACGGCCGACCATGTGATCGATATGGGCCCTGAAGGTGGTTTGGGTGGTGGATCAGTAGTTGCGACAGGTACACCAGAAGCAATTGCGAAAGTTGCACAATCATTCACCGGCAACTATCTTCGTTCTATGCTTTAGTCTTCAGTGCTTTGGCCAAGAATGAGTACATTGTAGTCAGAAAGCTCGAGCGTGATAACACCTTCTTGAGGAGTAACGTCTGAAACAGCGGTCTGGTGGAAATCGGGGCTATAGCCATTCCAGCTACTATTGAATCGGACATGCCACAATCCTGGTAGTGTGAGCGGTAATTGGTACTGTTCAAATCGTTGATCGCTTCCATTGATAATGATAATGACATCGTCGTTTGGTCCACCTTCGTTCCAACGGCGATAGGCAACAATATTATTTTCTAAATCTTCATGAAACAACTCAAATGAATTACCGGTTAATCCGGCGGTATTGTCGTAGGTGTTTTTACGGAGATTAATAAGATGCTGGTGGGCTAATACAATACCAGCAAACTGAGATGTTTTATCCCATTCCAACATTTTCCAGTCGTTAAAGTTACCGGGCTGCATAAACTCTTCTCCTTGGAGAATCATCGGCACGCCGGGCGCGGTGAGAGTAATTGCGTTGGCAATAATATTGCACTGACGAGCAAGTAGACTACTTGCATTACCTGGTGTGGCAGCTTCATTAATGCGTACCGAACCATTTGCGGCAGTATCGTGAGAGTCACCAAAGACAATTTTTTGGTATGCCTGACCGTTATAGTATTGTTCAAGTTCGCGCCGAAGTGAGCCGTCGTAAGGATTATGATTTTCCAGGCCAAGGAACTGACGCACACCTTGCGGGAAACTAATACCCCATTGACTATCGAAGCCAGCACCACCATCTTTGACCGCTGCGGTAATGGCGGCATCGCCAGAGCTATCTTCGGCAATCATTGTGACATCGGGGTTAATTTTATGGGCGAGAGTGTTCATTTCTTGAAGGAGTGACCATGCCTCTGGAATTGCCGTTGAAGCATCGCCGTCGGGACCATTAACGTTACGCATGTAAATTGTTGAATCGATACGAAGACCGTCAACACGATATTCGGTGAGCCACATAGTGATATTGTCGAGTAAAAATTCACGGACTTCAGCTCGGCCATAGTCTGGCCGTCCGCCCCACGGCGTTTCGCCACGAGGATCGTTATAGAAGTAGATACCGCCATAGTTATTCTCACTCCAGCCATCAAATTGCCAGAGGTCGGTTTCAGGGTAAAAGTGGTTATAGACAATATCGAGGATGACGCCGATGCCGCGTTCGTGGCAGGCTTTTACAAATTCAAGCAGACCGCGTCGTCCGCCGTAAGCATTTTCCACTGAAAATAAATGGTTAGGGGCATACCCCCAGCCGTTACTCATGGCGATGCTCGTCACAGGCATCAACTCAATCATATTGATGCCTAGGTTTTGAAGGTAGTCGAGTTTTTCAATTGCTGTTGCAAACGTTCCTGGGTTTGAAGCATCGGGACGATTAAACGTGCCAATGTGGAGTTCGTAAATGACTTGCTGCTCTTTTGGAATAGAGGGTTGTTTTACCTCACCCCAGTCAAATGATGGATCGGGGATAACTGATGAACCATTATCCGAAACGGTTAATTGTCGGGCGCGTGGATCATTTTTTTCGAGCACAGTGCCATCGGCAGTTGTAATGCGATACTCGTAGAGTTGGCCGATATTTGCATCGGCGACAAATGCTGACCAATGGCCATCATCACTTTTCTCCATAATCGTTTCGTTCCAGGCATACGGCTCGCCGACTAGCACGGAAACCGTTTGCGCAAAAGGTGCCCACACACAGAAGTTGACGCCTTGATCGCTGACCTGTGCTCCTAGATAACGCTTTGGTTGATGCCCCATACTGCTTATAGTATGAAGGCTAATTCATATTTTGACAACTTATGGTATAATAGTAATATAATATTTCCGTAAAGGTATCCAATCCATATTGGAAGGAAGAGGAGAGACATGGGAGATAAGATTACTTTAACGTTGGCTCTACGAGAGTTACACGGTAAAAAAGCACAACAACTACGAAGTCAGGGAATTGTCCCGGCTATTGTGTATGGACCAGACATGGACCCAATTAGTACGCAAGTTGCATACAACGAGATGGAGCGCGTGTGGCGTCGAGCTGGTAAACACTCTCCAGTACAGCTAACGATTGATGGGAAGAAAAAAATTGCCCTTATTAAAGATGTTGAAATTGAGCCAACAAAAGCTCGTATTTTACACGTTTCATTTCACGCGGTAAACGCGAAAGCAATGGTAACGGCTGACATCCCGATTAGGCTGATTGGTGAAGGTGAGAGTGAAGCAGAACGAGCTGGACTTGTTATCTTACAATCACTCGAAAAAGTTGAAGTTCGTGCGTTGCCGATGGACCTTCCTGAGGTACTTGAGATTTCAATCGCTGATTTGAAAGAACAGGGTGAACGAATTACACTCGCTGACCTGACACTTCCTACAAGTGTAGAACTTGTCGAACACCATACCGGTCACGAAGACCTTGAAGAGGGTGAAGAAGCGCCAACTGTGCGTGACCTCACTGTTGCGACGGTGTACGAACCATCTGCCCTTCAGGCCGCTAACGAAGCAGCTGGTGGTGATGCTGAAGATGAATCAGAAGTAGAATCTGAAAACGGAAGCGAAGACGAAAACGCTGAAGCTTCAGAAGATGGTGAAGAAAAATCTGAATCAAAAGACAGTACTGAAGCTAGTAAATAGCATCAATGATTCGTTGCATTTGTTCTTGACGATCTTCAAGAACAAGAGGAAATGGTTGTGCGTATGACTGCATCTTTGCATCATTTCGCGCAATCATTTTTTTGAATGCTTCGACTGTCTGTAGGCCATGATAACCAATAAGCTGCTTACCTTCATTTGCAATATGAGTAAACCCGGGATCAAGTTTATCGAATGACTTAACAAATGCCGACTCAGGATCGTTGCGCGCTTCATAGTTCACGACAAGTTGAGTAAATTCTGGATATCGTTTTTGATGTTCTTGAGTGAATTGTTGAAGCGCAATATGTTCAGCAGCTTCTTTTGCAGCAAAGCCCGCTTCATCAAGCCCAAGCGAAGAAACGTCACCTGTAATTGACTCAAGGATATCGTGGACCCAGCAATAGAGAGCGATTTTTGATTGACTCAGTTCAGGGTAGTACTCAGCTGCGTATGGAAGCGCGAGCGTAGCAAGATGTATAGCGTGCGCACTGTTTCGTTCAGGTTCATCGAGCATATTGAGCGTACTTCGTTCAATATCTCCGTACTGATTACCAAGAGTGTCGAGCGCTCGTTCAATCTGCTGTGGCGGTTCGGGTAGGGTTATGAGGTGTTCTTGGTAGTGTGGCCAATCCTGAAAATATACTGCAGTAATTCCAGTGCGACCGAGCTGCTCATGGAGGTAACTCTGTAGTTCTCTCCCAGTTTCCTCCTCGTTATTGTTTCGCATCCCTTCGGCAACTAAATTGATGCCTTGACGTAACATTCGACGATGACGATATTCTCCCTGGACTGTGTCGTACAGCGGTGGCGTCACTATCGCATCAAGCACGAATAGTGCATCAACACGTTCACTACTAGTATTTGGTTTCATCATAAATATGCTCCTGTGTAGGATAGGTTTTAAAGATTGATGGTTCGTCACTCATGGTCTCTCCCTGTGATGTTATGAGACAAGCCTGGCAAACGCAAGCGTGAGCATCTAGTAAAGTAGACTTTACTACTCTTCGATAAAGCCACCAGATTGGTGCGCCCACAATTTGGCGTATGTTCCCTGTTTCTGTAAAAGTTCTTGGTGGGTGCCATCTTCAGCGATAGTGCCGCTTTCAAGGACGATAATACGATCGAGCTTTGCAATGGTGGAAAGTCGGTGCGCGATGACAATACTGGTTCGGCCTTTCATGAGTTTTTGCAGCGCTTCTTGAATGAGCTTTTCACTTTCACTATCGAGGGCAGAGGTTGCTTCATCAAGGACGAGAATTGGCGCATCTTTTAAGATCGCTCGTGCAATTGCAACCCGTTGTCGTTGGCCACCTGATAATTTGACGCCACGCTCACCAACAAGTGTATCGAACCCTTTTGGGAGGGCGCTAATAAATTCGTAGGCATTGGCTTGCTTGGCGGCTTTTATAATAGCGTCCTCACTGGGATCGTCAGCTCCATAGGCGATATTTTCTTTCAGTGTTCGATGGAAGAGCATCGGTTCCTGTGAGACATAGGCAATGTTTTCGCGAAGACTTTGTTGAGTCACCGACCGGATACCTTGATTGCTAATACTAATTTCACCGTCTGTCACATCACTAAAACGAAGCAAAAGGTGGGTGATGGTGGTTTTCCCTGCACCAGAGTGACCAATGAGTCCGATTTTTTGGCCAGCGGGAATAGAGAGGTTAATATTTTCCAGTACAGCATCATTCGCGTCATCGTAAGCATACGAAACGTTCTTAAAGTCTATACGCGGAGTTGTCATGTGTAACGCGGGAGCATTCGGCTCATCGTTCACTGTTGTTGGGCGATCAAGAATGTCGCTCATTGGCGCCGCTTGAAGCAGTGCTTCATCGTAGCCGTTAAGTAACTCACCAAGTGCAAAAATTTGTGTTGAAATACGCTGTAGGTACGTTAGGACGAAAATGGCAATTGCCAGCTCGAGCTCTCCATTCGTGACGAGCACTGCACAAATTGCGATACCGATAATTTGTGTGATGACCATAATGGTATTTCGGATTGAGCCGTCAACGCCAAACAAACTGATGTCTTTGATGTAAATAGCTTCAAATCGTTTCATTTGTTTTTTAAGTTTTTTATTTTCAAATTTTTCTTGAGCAAATGTTTTTACAAGGAGACTATTTGTGAGTGAGTCGGCCGCTTCACCGTGTATTTCGCCGATGAGTTGTTTACGTTCATGTCGGTAAGGTGCTCGAATAGAGGTGAATATTTTTACTTGAAGGACAACTAAACAAAGCAAGACGAATAATATTAGTGAAACCAATGGGGCACTCAGGGCGACAATAATCAACCCACTCACAACAGAAACGACAAAGCCGAGCGTGCGAACAATAAGAAGGTCTTGGAGCGCAATGTGAGATCGATTGAAGTCGATGTATCGACTGGTGAGAGCACCAAGTTTTTCGTTCACGAAGAAACGCAGGTCCTTATTTAAGAGTCGAGAGAAAACGCTTGTATAAAGACCAGTACGAACACGACCTTCATGGCGAATTAATGCCCTGAAGCCAATAAAGTTAGCTACAACTCCAATGAACCCGACGGCACCAGCCCATACAAGATGCTGGGTGAGGTTTGCCGAGCTTGCCGTTGCGATATCGGCAATCGCAAGGCTTAAAAAGTAGGGAAGAAACGTGCTGAGTGCCAGTGCGGATAGTGGAATAAGAATAAGCGAGACCCAAAATGTCAAAAAATGTTTTTTTGTCTGTCCCCAGTAAACTGAAAGGGTGTGCTTATTTGTACTCATCAGCCTCTCATTGTAACACTAGTAGATATGGTATAATAGTAACCGTGCAAAAAATCCTACTTTATTATAAATTTACACCACTCAGTGACCCTGAGGCAGTTCGCCTGTGGCAGAAAACACTGACTGATAGCTTAAACCTCCGTGGTCGTATTTTAGTTTCAAAGCACGGCGTGAACGGTACGGTTGGCGGCGAGTTGGCTGATCTTAAGAAGTACATTAAAGCGACGAAAGAGTTTGCTGAGTTTAAAAATGTTGTATTTAAATGGAGCGATGGTTCACGGGAAGATTTTCCTCGTATGAGTGTTAAAGCTCGTCCTGAACTTGTTGGTTTCAAAAATAGCGAAGATGAATTTGATGTTGATGAAAACGGTGTCATTGGTGGCGGTGTTCACTTAAAACCAGCACAGGTGCATGAACTAGTTGAAAAATATGGCGATGACGTTGTGTTCTTTGATGGCCGGAATGCGCATGAGGCATCGATTGGAAAATTTAAAGACGCCGTTGTCCCTAATACCAACACGTCGCGTGATTTTATTGCTGAACTTGAGAGCGACAAATACGATGATATTAAAGGAAAAAAAGTGGTCACCTATTGCACCGGTGGAATTCGTTGTGAGGTGCTAAGCGCCATGATGAAGAAGCGCGGATTTGATGAAGTGTATCAAATGGATGGTGGCATTGTGAAATATGGTGAAGCTTTTGGCGACGATGGATTATGGGAAGGAAGTCTGCGGGTGTTTGATGATCGTATGACGGTTGAATTCTCGGACCACGCAAAGACAATTGGTAAATGCACCCACTGTAACAGTGCAACCAGTAATTTCGAAAATTGCGCCTGGGCAAACTGTAATGACCTTGTACTTATTTGTGAGGATTGTAAAGACAATCCTGATTTACTTTTTCATACAGAGCAGTGTCGTGAAAAAGCATCGGTTGTTCAAAAATAAAATGAGCCCCGTGGACTCGGAGTGCGCAAAGCACTCACGAGTCCACGGGGTATAGTGTGTCCTGAACACTTTGTGTAAAGTGTCCACCCCTAACACAAAGATTTGTAGGTAATTCTATATCTAATAATTTTCGCTGTCAACAGTTTCGCATTATAATGGAGGAAGATGAACAAAAAACTTGAAGAAAAACTAAAAACACTCCCACGTTCTGCCGGGGTGTATTTCCATAAGTCACGGGACGGTGAGATTATTTATGTTGGAAAAGCGGCGGTATTAAAAAATCGGGTTCGTCAGTATTTTCAGAGTACCCGTGATATGGATGTGAAAACTCGAGCATTGGTTGAGGAAATTGATGATACCGATTGGCTTGAAACTGAGAGTGAACTCGACGCGCTGTTCTTAGAATCTGAAATGGTAAAGCGCTACATGCCACGCTTTAATATTTTATTACGTGATGATAAATCGCAAATATTCGTTCGGATTGATATGAAAAACGAATGGCCGACTGTGAGTTTTACGCGAAACCCGGCTGATGATGGCGCGGAATATTTTGGTCCCTACTTTAACGGCTATGCAATTAAAAAAGCACTGCGGTACTTACGAAAAGCGTTCCCATATTTCACGACACCACCAAAACACGATGCCCGCCCTGATCTTGATGTTCATATTGGGTTGAGCCCTCGTCCTGGAACATCAAGCGCTGAGTATAAAGCAGTCTTGAAGCGGCTTATTCGGTATATAGAAGGTGGCCGTAAAGCGATTGTGCGAGAGCTTGAAAAAGAGATGCGGAACGCTGCAAAGCTGCACGACTTTGAGACAGCAGCCCGACTTCGAAATACTATTCTTGACCTAAAATCGCTCCAGCAAAAAATTATGTTTGGCGATAAAGAATTCATGGATATTAGTAAGGATAAAGCACTCAGTAAACTGGTTGATTTATTCGGCCTGCCAAAAATTCCAGCTCGTATTGAAGGATATGACATAAGCCATATGGGCGGCACGAACGTGGTTGCCAGTATGGTGGTATTTTCAAATGGTGTGAGCGACCGTGCAAGTTATCGCAAATTTAAAGCCCGCATTGAGGGAAATGACGATTACCGAAATATTTATGAAACTCTCCAACGTCGATTGAGTGAAAAAAATATCAAAGCCTGGGGATTGCCGGATCTTCTGTTGATTGATGGGGGTAAAGGCCAGCTTGATGCTGCACTGAGAGCATTGGAAGAATACAACCTGACGATCCCAACTATTAGTATCGCTAAACGTGAAGAAGAGATAATCGTTCACCCGACGCGATCAAACATTGCGTACGAGTCATTAAAGAAATATATTGATTCACCTGAACCTGGCATCTCTGTTGAGCGTTCTGGTGAGTATATTGTTGTGAATCTTCATGTTGGCCAGTTGAATGCTTCGGGTCACTCGAAAAACCTTCGAGGGGGGCTGACTGTGTCAACATTTACTGATGTAACGAAATTATTCCAGCGCATTCGCGACGAAGCGCATCGGTTTGCCGTGAGTTACCATACCGTTTTAAAGCGAGCGCAGCAGACGGCAAATTCACTGGAAGATGTGCCAGGAATTGGCCCTGCGACAAGGCGTAAACTTATTAAGAAATTTGGCAGTATGCGCGGCGTATCAGCAGCACCTGAGGCGGAGATTGCTGCTCTGATTGGCGACGCAAA
>Ga0136601_1000276_pt1 | contig 24445 bp, 32 predicted proteins | sample AntRauMFilla2699_FD_181020 | JGI IMG/M metagenome (GOLD analysis project Ga0136601, IMG submission 181020) | Saline lake microbial communities from Rauer Islands, Antarctica - Metagenome Filla 2 #699 | ecosystem: Environmental > Aquatic > Non-marine Saline and Alkaline > Saline | place...
ACGCACAACAGCCGAATGTGTGTCGTTTATCACAGGAACATCATCCCAATCAGAGCCAAGGACAGCTTCCTCTGCTTGCTGCTGGAACTCTATGCTCATCTCGCGGTTGTAGATTGTCGCCTTCATCTTAGGAACGCGCTTATCCTCTCGGTCCTTAAGGGCTCTCAAAGCAGACTGATGGTTTTGGTAGTCCTTATCTAGACTGCCCAAAGCCCAGAGCACAACCCGTCCTGCATTTGTGTGGCACTGCTTTTTGGTATTGAAGGCAGGGATTGAGTTGTTCAAGAACTTGCGGGCATGGCCCCGGGTATTCCGCATTTGCATCTTTTCAGGCAGAGCATCCACTAAGTCTTGCTCAGCTACGTACTGCCCATGGAACGGAGGCAAACCGCTTTGGTAGAGGTGCAGCCATTTGGCGTCGTAGTCTGTTCTGGCAGCCTCCCGCATCTCATCTTTAGAGTCGCTGGTCGGTGCGCGTCCCTTACCGTTGAAGTTTCCAATGTCTCGCTTCAGCAGGTAATCCCAGATGATCCCGTCGCCATTTTCCTTCTCTGCCCAATCGAATAAACGCTTGTAATAGGCATCGTCTTTTGGGAAGGCCTCTGAGATGGCGATGGCATATCTGCGGTCGTCGTCTTCCACAGGAAGCGCATCGTCGTGGTTGGTGAAGGCCAGGATGATACAGGTGTTGGTGACACGCTGAGCAGGCTGGTATTTCTCGTTGATCTCAATGATGGGGTCTGTGACCATCGGCTTGAGGTGGTTCATTAGGTCTACCCGACCTCTGACCATCAGTTCTTCAATAACGACCAGCTTAACATTTCGTGCCCAGCCGTTGAACTGCGATTGGATTGATGCGTTCATAGGCCGTCCGGTATTGTGCAACCCAAAGATGCGTTCCATAACCTGGCCAATGAACGATTTACCCGTGCCTTGCTTGCCTTTGATGACAAGAGCAAAATTGGGCTTTTCGGCAGGGTTCTGAACACACCATGCTAAGAAGTTCAACACCATGTTCCGTTCCATCGTATCTTCAAACATGTAGTCCATGTGTTCCATGAAAATCGCAGGATCACCCTCAGCAGGCTTGATGTCACTTGGCCGCCATGTGTTATAGATGGCGTCAACGAACTCAGGCTTCTCGGGCAGGAAGTCCATCTTGTCGAACTTCCTCATAGAGCGCTTGGCTCCGAAGATTTCGTTGGAGATGCTTCCCTTGCCTTCCAGCATATAGTTGAACATGCTGTCAAAGGACTTGGTGTCAAACATCATACCATCGTGACGACGATAGAACATCTTGGCTTGGGCAATCCATACCCAATCGTCCATGATGCCAGAGAACCGTTCCTCTTGCTCACCGTTAACAGGGGCCGGGCCGTATTCTCCTTGATCGTCTGGCATATCAGGGTCCCCGAAGTCATGCTCTGGGGTATCACCACCTGGAGGCACGACGCTGGCATAGTTGAAAGCGTTCTCAACTACCTTGCCAAGTTCCTCCGCCGACCAAGGTGGCACGCATCGATCATTCCAATGCTCGAGCATAAGCTCCGTCGCCTTATCAGGTGACAAGCCCTTCTCACGAAGCACACATGCTAAATAGAAGGTAACCGAGTTGCCTTTCGATCCTTCGATGGCTGGCTTGGCATCAAACTTGAGGTGCTGAGTAGCCCATTCAATATATTGCGGCTGATCCTGGTCGACGACCGCCTCTTGTTGGTGCTCACGATCTTCGCGGCGCCCAGAGAGGTGCACAATCCAGTCCGGAATTTCTGCAACGGGTATCTGGCTGCTCTCGCGCCATTCATACTCGCCTACATCTGTGCTAGAGCCTGGTGCCAGAACGTATCCGCCAGCGCCCCCAGAGCCACGAGTGTCAAGGCCCGGACCCATTTGTTCAACAGTAGTTCGGGCCGAACCAGCAAAATAGAGATGAAACCCACCAGAAGGTGTGACAGCAGCAAGTGTATTGGGAAGTTCGCCATAGTCCAGCTCCAAGTCGTCGAGCGTCTTCTGCCCGTTCTTGCCATGCTTCATGTCCACGTCTAGGACACAAAGATTGGAGGGACCAGTAGCGATGCCTATGTTGTCTTCTGGCCAGGCTTTCCACCAGCCGTTGATGATCTTTTCAGAAGTGGTGGCGTCTGAGCCCCACTTTACCCTCGGCTTGTTCGTTGTTCCCTTTTTGATTGGGAATACATACCAGCCTTTGCTGGCATAAGACAAAGCGAGAGCGAGATTGGATTTACCCATTACGCGCCTCCATGTTCCGCTAGACCAGACTATACTGTTCGGATTTAATGGGAAACCATTTTGATACATGATGGCAACAACGCCGGGTTACTCACATCGTAACTACACGCACGCAAGGCAGTTCTATACTAGCTTCACAGGACCAGTCCTGTGTATTTGCAGGTTTCTTCTACGGTTCGACTTGTCTACAGTGAAATAGTTGAACATCACAAGGCATGAACAGAGGAGCCTAACCATGACGACGAAAACCATTGACGAGCAGCTTGAGCGGCTTGCCTCAGCCCAGGAGCGATCGGCGACGGCGCTTGAGGGCATTCTCGAGGCGGTCACCAACTTCTCATTTGAACAGGTCGGGAGCATCGCAGTGGCCGGCGTCAATATCCCGGAGAACAATGATGCCGGAACCGACGACGAAGCTGCCACCGAAGAAGCCCCTGCAGTCGAAGAAGCGGAGACGGTCGAGGAAGAAACACCTTCTGAGCCTGAGCCCGAGGAAGCTGGAGAGCCGGAAGAACCGGCGGAAGCAGAAGCAGCTGGAGAAGATGGCGACGAATGGGACCCGCTCGGCGATGGAGGTGCTGCTGAAGACGCCTACGCCCTCCCCGAAAAGCTGACCAATGACACGCTTCGGGGGTTCGCACGGGACCTGATGGAAAAAGACGGCAAGGCCGCCGTTTTCGAGGTGCTGGCCGAAGTCGGCAAGGGCTACAAGGCTGTGGGCGAAGTCTCGAAGGACGACCTGCAGGAAGCCCACGAGAAGATGGCAGCCCGCCTCAAAGGCTAACCAAGCGAGAGCTTGCGGAGCTAAGGCAAAAAGCCCATATCTCGTTCGACCGGGTCTGGAAGAACAAGCTCATGACACGCAATGAAGCCTATTGTTGGTTGTCGCATGTCATGGGCCTTCCAGAGCCAAAAGCCCACATGTCAAAAATGCACGGCCGCAAACGCCTATTGAGGGTTATAGCCATTTGTGATGGACTTATGGGCACAACAGAGGTAGAGGATGATTTCGCGTCCTCACCACCAACAATACCAACCGGCCGGGGTTAGTTTATAGGACTTGTCCTGTATATCCTGGCCTTCATTTACAGGACACAACCATGCCCAGAGTTCAAGTTGACACCACAACCATCGATCAAAACCAAGCAGCCACACTGGTGGCACACCATCTCGCAATGGCCGGGGCTATGTTCCAAGCGCTTCCCGAGGGTAACAAAGCAGAGGTCATGCGTCATGCCCTCGATGCTCAGTTCCAGGGCTTCAATCTGGAGCGGAAGGCTGCGGCCTTCTTTGTAACCTCAATGGTGGACAGCTATGACGCCCTCAATGAGGAAGACTGATGGCCGACAACCAGAAGTTCCCATACGTTGTCTCTGAAGGGCTGACCTTTGTATTCAGGGTGCGGCACATAGACATTGGCACCTATCATATCGAGCAGAAGGTCACAGCCGCTACGGAGACCGAGCCCGAGAAGTGGCAGTGCCTCGCTATCAGCAAGCATTTTGATGCCGCTGAAGCTATAGAGGTTATGACTGAAGCGCAAATGGCGTATGCTGTTGAGATACGCACACGGCAGAACGCAATTCGAAGGGAGATGAGTAATGGATCTAATGCTTGACCTGGAAACACTCGACACGAAACCGGGAGCAACTTCGCTGTCGTGGGCACGACAGCAAAGTTGGAGCCCTATGCGAGGGCTGCAACTGCTGCCAGGAATGTTGTAATTGCACGGAGACGGACTGTGACTGTTCGGCCTGCATAGAGCGGAGAGAAGCCAATGAGTAAGTTCAAGCCCTTGTTGGCCTTCACCGTCAAAGATGCGGAAGCTCTGCAGTTTCCAGTCCTGGCCTCGCCAAAGCTTGATGGCATCAGATGTGTGATCTACGACGACCAACCAGTCTCTCGGACGCTCAAGCCTATCCCGAACCGGTTCATCCAGGGAGAGCTTTCGTTCTATCCACCGTTCGATGGAGAACTGTTGGTCGGCGATCCCACCGACCCGTCAGCATTCAACAAGTCCACCAGTGGCATCATGTCACACGGTGGCGATCCTGCTTTCACCTATTGGGTGTTTGACTGGATTGATGGAGGTGACCTGCACCTGCCTTTTGAGGATCGCCTGAAGATCGTCAAGGACCATCTCGCCAACGACGAGCGCTGGCCATGGGCCCGGGTAGTTCCGCACACAAGAGTGGATACTGCCATCGAGCTTACGGAGCTGGAAGCGCATTACGTGGGCCTTGGCTACGAAGGCGTCATGACCCGCACACCTTGGGGCTCCTATAAGTTTGGCCGATCGACGGCAAACCAACAGTTGCTCGGCAAGGTCAAAAGATTTGAGGATACCGAAGGCACCATTGTTGGCTTTGAGGAGTTGATGCGAAATGAGAACGAAGCGGAGACTAATGCGCTTGGCTATCTGGAGCGGTCCCATGCTCAAGCCGGACAAGTGCCTGGTGATATTCTTGGGGCATTAACTGTCTCGCACCCAGACTGGGCTGAAACGTTTGGCATCGGCACAGGCTTTACGGCAGATGAAAGGCTTACACTATGGCAAAACCGAGATACACTGAACGGACAGAGCGTGAAATTCAAACACCAACCAAGCGGAGCCAAAGACCGACCCCGCTTCCCGGTATACTTGGGACTTAGAAAGGACTAGGCATGGATGCCTTATTTATCAAGCTTATAGGACCAAGTCCTATAAAGCTTTCCGATACGGCCTATTCAGAAGCAGCTGAGAACCTGCAAGAAGCGCAGAAGATGGGCGACTGGCGTTGGTATGGCGATATGTGCATCGAAGCGCATGGCCTGCTCGTCGATGCCAATGTGCTCAAGCCCGGCCAACCCATCAGCGTGACACGCTTTCCAAGCCTGTTGCAACATTGCCACCTGGACGCACAAGTATACGAGCCTCCAGAGGCTAGTAAAGGAGACCCCGAATAATGCAAATCCTACCCAGTAGCCCGTTGACGCAGTATATCCAAGCTGTGGAACTCAATGGCGAGGCAGTCAATGCCACCTATATCGACATGGAGACCGGCCGCGTCCAATACTGGAATGCCGGCGAGCAGGTCGAAGGCATTGGCCAGGTTCGTGTCCTGCTGCAAAGCAAAGATAAAAAAGCCACACTTGATCCAGCCATGGCTGCTGAGCTTGACAAGCGGCTTGAGCTTGCCAAGCAAGGCATGGCAGTGATGGAAAGTGCCGACAGGGCTGAAGTTTATTCTAACTTGAAAAGCCTATTGGCTGCAGCCTTGGAGGAATAACCTTTGGCCCATCACGCAAAACTCTCAGCTTCTGGGTCAAAGCAATGGATGAATTGTCCGGGCTCTGTCGCTGCTGAGGCACGAAACCCGAACCCCAGGGGCTCGTCAATCTTTGCCCAAGAAGGCACGGCGGCGCACCTGCTATGTGAACTGTATACCAGCGAGGGCTTAGCGCCAGAAGAGTTTCTGGGCGATACCGTTGTCATTTGGAATGATGACGCTGTGCTTGAAACCCATCTGAGCGCTTTGCGTGAGCAAGTGCGCAAGGGCGAAGTCACGTCCCGTCGGCCTCTTGACCCTGATGCAGCCATTGAGGCGGAGTTCCTGATCGACCAGGATATGGTGGATGCCGTCGAGTATTTCGTGGCGGCAGTGGAGACGTCTCGTGCTCGACTGGACCCTCGTGGCCGCGAAGAGCGTTCTGAGGAATGGCTCAGCAAGCTGGAAGAACTGCATCCCTTGCTCGGCGGCACGGCAGACTATATCGGGGTTGAAGCCTTCGGATGGGCTGAACTGGTCGACTATAAGCATGGGCGGGGCGTTCTTGTAGAGGTTCGCGACAACACCCAGCTTAAGACATATGGGCTGGGCGTTCTGCTGGAATTTCCGGATTGTGAGGGTGTTCGCATGACGATCGTCCAGCCTCGCAAAGAACACGAAGATGGGCCCATTCGGTCTATCGAGTATTCCCGCGAAGAACTCATGGACTTCGGTGAAGAACTGAAGGCCGCAGCTGATGCAACGCAGGACAAGAACGCCATGCTCTGCGCTGGTGACTGGTGCACCTTCTGTGATGCCAAAGCCTTCGTGGACGAGAACGGGGAGTTCTACGAATGCCCTGCTCTTATCGACAAGATGCAGGAGGAAGCTCAGATGGACTTCGCCGACGAACCGCCGGAGATGGGCATCCCCGTGCCGACCGACGTTAAGACACTTGCCCACGCGGCTAAGTGGATCGGAGTGTTTGACAAATATGCGAAGGCTGTCGACGGGGCTATCCAGCTTGAGCTGCTCGCCGGTCGACCTGTGGAAGGCTACAAGCTGGTCCGCAAGAAAGCCAACCGTGCCTTCGGGGTGTATACCGAAGACATGGACGAACTGACTGAAGCGGATGACAACTACTGGGACGGTCTAAGTGAAGGTGATGTGGTTGCTATCATGGACAGCGAACTTGGCTTGGAGCGCGAGAAGTGCTACCAGCCTGGAAAGCTCAAGTCCCCTGCGCAATTCGAAAAGATGGGCAAAGAGGTTAAAAAGCTCATCGGCGAAATGGCCTACAAACCTGAGGGTGGCCTAACAGTCACGACTGAAGACGATCCACGACCGGCCGTCGAGGTAACCACAGGAGGCTCTGTGGACTTCCCTGACGACTTGGAGGACTAACATTGCAATACACTTTACACGCTGCGGCTTTGATGGCTATTCTAAATACCCCAGTGGCAGCAGCAACGCTACAAGTATACATTCCTGGAGGTGCTCCATGCGCTGGAGCGTGCTCATATGAATGGGCACAAAAAGAATTTGAGGTGCCTTATGGCGAGCCCCAAATAATGACTATCCCGGCAGGGAGTTTGGTAATAAAAATGAGCTATGCCAAAAACGGGGTAGCTTACTGGCAACTAGACACCCGGGCTTTTGGCAATGACGAAGAGGCTATAGGCTATTACTTTGTGGATGAGGCTTTTGGCCGTCGTTTGGCAATGGTGCGTATAGCCAGCTGCCAAAACTGGGCTGTTGTGCATATAGTTCAGCCATCTTTGCCAGTTCTGTTAACTAACAAGCCCAGTCAGCCGCTGTTTGGCAACCCGCCGAACAGCCCACCAAGCGCTCCTCCTTTTGATTGGCCCATTTGGCCGGATCGACCAATAGAACCAATAGCTCCTCCGCCGGTAGTAATTCCTCCGCCCGTTGAAGTTCCGCCGGTGACCGCAGTGCCTTTGAGCCCGTCAATTTGGTTCTTACTGGCCGCTCTGACTGGTACGGGCTTAGCATTCGGCAGAAAGGGGAGTGTATGACAAGCAAGCGCACAGTGCTGTTCATCGACGACAGCGCTTACCTGCTGGAAGGCTTTCGTGAGACCCGGAACCATGTGAGGGGCCGGGTCGTCAATGGCTTTTGGGATATGTATATTGTCAAGCATGATGAATTGTGCTGGATTGTCTACTCTGCTCAGAACCGCAATCAATGCGTTGGCGCCAACGAGCTTACCAAGTTCAACCCGGCCAGCGCTTCTTGGATCGAGGTCCCTGAAACCATGTTTGGGGACTACAACGTAATCATCACTTGGGCTCGCGCCAGAAAGGAAAATGCCAATGGCACAAACAACGGGGATTGACTTCCGGCAGCTCGCTCGGGACCATGACGCCAGGCCTTTCAGCAGCACAGACAAACCGACGATCGTGCTGCTCCCGCATCCAGAGCAGGGAGGCTTTGACGTTCAGCACTGTTACCCTGAGCTTGAGAAATCAACTCAGTTGGCTCGTCGTTTACGGCGTTTACCCTTATTGGAGGCGTTCTATCTTGACAACGCCCCACCAGGGTTTGCAGTAACTGATGACTTGGAAGCGCGTAACACCTTCCTGGGCTATCCAGTGTCTGAAGTTGTGGAAATCCTGAGCAAGCACCGGGACAAACATGGCGAGCGGTGATCCAGCAGAGCTGCTTGCATTGGCAAAGACAGTGCAAGCAAAAGTAGAAGAGGCTTGTCCTGACCAGGACCCCCTTAAGATGAGAGCAATCGCTCTGTTGGTCGGCGAAGCCTATCTTCAGTCAGCTGCCCTTGAGAAAGTTATCCAAGATGTGTATAGATCAAAGAAGTCTTAAGGAGCTTTTAACCTATGACCCCGCCACGGGTGCCTTCCAATGGCTCTTTGGTGAAAAAGTTCATACGGCTGTCCAGGGTAAAGAGGCTGGATCAGTTAAGCCTGATGGGTACAGAACTATAGTCATTAAGGGCAAAGGCTATTTAGCGCATAGGCTTGCTTGGCTGTATATGACGGGATCGTGGCCTGTATTAGACGTGGACCATAAAGACCGAACTAGGGATAATAACGTTTGGACAAATTTGCGGGAGGCTACAAAGTCTCAAAATCAGCAAAACCGGGGCTTTGGTGGTGTAAATTGGATGAAAGGAGTGAAGCGCTGGAAAATATCGCTAAGATTTGAAACTAAGCAATACCAGCTTGGGTTTCATAAATGTTTTGGCCAAGCTGTAAAAGCTAGAAATAGGGCTAAACAGAATTTCGACGTATACCGGCGCCAGCCACCTAAGTAAACATTTCCCCGCCGACTAAGTTCGGGGTAATGTTATTAAATCCCATGGCACTTGCCAGGCGTATAGTCCGAAGGTAATCTTCAGCGCAGGACTGTCTGGCTTAGGACGGGATCAAAACGGTCGAGCCCCCAGGCCACAAGGGCTCGATCATTCAAAGTGTCAAGTATCTAGGTAGTCAAGGAGACACCAAATGGCCGAACGTTTGAAAGCGGTAACCCCGCCTTTCCGAGTGAGTTTCCCCTCAGTATTCGAAGCCTCGTCCTACCAGGGCAGCAATCCGAAGTATTCTGTGGTGATGCTCTTCTATCCCGAGAAGTTCACCGACGCGGACAAGAAAGCATGGAAGACCATGCAGGCGATCGCCGACGAGGCTTCGAAGGACAAGTTCAAAAAGCTGATCAAGGACCTGCCGGGCAACTTCAAAAAGCCTCTTCGTGACGGCGCTGAAAAGGCGCATCTCGATGGCTACGGCGAAGGGATGATGTTTGGGACGGCTTCGTCTAAGCAGCGTCCGGGTCTGGTGGATCGCAACAAGCAACCCATCCTCACCGAAGAGGAGTTCTACCCCGGTTGCTGGGCTCGTGCCACCATCACGGCATACCCCTACGACAACGTCGGCAAAGGCGTGGCCTTCGGTCTGCACAACCTGCAGAAACTGGGCAACGACGAGAACTTCACCGGTCGCATGGCTGCTGAAGACGACTTTGGCAATGATGCTGACCAGGTCTGGGAAGGCGCCGACATCGCCCCTCAGGACGATCCCACGGCATAACTCGAGGAGCCTCTCCACCTCGGGTGAAGGAAGGCCAGCGGAGAAATCTGCTGGCCTTTTTCTTTGCTTCGTAGGTTTCATCTCTGTGCTGCACAGTGCATTCTAATCATATCAACCACGTTCAACCAAGGAGATGAACAATGAAACTGCAAGGAACAATGGCCAAACTGATGGGCCACGTATTTACTCAGATCGACGGCGTCGTCTGGGACATCATGTCGAACCAGACTGGCATCAAGCGGGACGACGGCATCTATACCCTGTCGAAGGACGATCAGGTCGAGTTGAACCCGTTCGACAGCTTTGCAATGGAATTGCCGGCCTTCAGCCAGTTGGTCCCGATCGACCAGGTGAACAAAGGCGATGTCCTCGTCTCTGGCGGCAAGCCGACCGGCTGGGTCCTCGAGGCCACGTCCACGAAGGAGAAGACCTCCATCCAGGCGCTGTCCTTCCAGGGTCACCAGACCCGGTTCCGTCCGAAGAAAGTGTCCATGATGGGCATCGACAACGGGATCACTGTTGTTCGCTCGCCGTTCAACTTTGGCGGCAAAGAAGGCACTGGTGCCGAAGGCATGGCCTCCATGCTTCCGATGCTGATGCTGATGGGCGACAAGGGCGGTTCTGGTGGCATCGACGGCAAGACCCTGGCCCTCATGTCCATGATGGGCGGAATGGGCGGCAGCGGTGGCGGAGGCATGGCGGGCATGAACCCGATGATGCTGATGATGCTCCTGGGCGGAGATGACAAGCCGGATTTTCCGCGCCGGTAACGCCGAAAGGCCGGTTGGTTTTCCCGCACTTTTGGGAGGAAGACCAACCGAGCGTTACCTGTGAGACTTGCCAAGACACTGGTGAAGTATACGAGCGTCTTGGTGGTGGACCTACGGCAGGCATCGTGCCCTGTCCCGACTGTCTGCCTGTTACCCGCAAAGCCACCATAAAGAGCACTCCCAACTGTGCTGACGGATTGGCGGCGATCCTTAAGGGTGATGAAGTCCTTGCGGCCAAGACCTGGGATTATCTGAAGCCTCTGACGACCCAAGGTGCCGGTTCCTTTGATACGCATGAGTTCAATGCACCCGCCGAAATCGAGATGCACGTCACCGACGATGATCTTGCCAACTTTGGCGGTTTTGAAAAGGACAGTCCGGCTAAGATGTTTCCGCTCAAGTCAACGGTTGTTGGCAACAGCTATATGGACAGAGCCCAGCAGTCGGCGTTCAGGAACAAGAACCCCGGTAACCGCGTGCTCTTCGTGCCGGAACCTGGGAACCCAAAAGACCATTATGCCATGGCCGTTCTTGTGGCTAAGGGGATATCGCAAAGTTCCTTTATCTGGACGCACGTTGGATATATCCCGCGTGGTCAAGCGAAGGAACTGGCTAAGGTGTGGCCCCGTTATCAAGGCCGTCTCTTGGTCGGCGAGGGTCGTCTTGTGGGGCATCCTGGTCAAGAACGCAATCCTGCGGTTGTCATCGAGGGGTCCTTCCGGAATTACTTCGTTGAGTGATAAGATTGGTTTACGCGGCAGTCCCTGTCGCGTAAACTGACAGAGCGACTTTAGATGACCCGCCGGGCTCAGCCTCCATACGCGCCCGGGTCAATTAAGCAGGCAACTCCGCAAGGGTTCAAATAGTCTGTGGGAAGGGCCGCCATGAGGTTCATGGCGTCTGGCTCCGCCGGCGGGTCTTCTAAGAGCGCACTGGGTTTTCTCCCCCGATACTATCGCGCTCTGGGGTCAGGTGTTGTGGACGTGGTGCACCTGGCCCCGCTTTATATGCAGAACGTGTTCTGCAAACTCTGAGAGGCCTCATGGTAGACATGATCTTAGACTTCGAAACACGATCGGCCTGCGATCTATTGAAGGCTGGAGCATACGCCTACTCAAAACACCCGACGACTTCAGTCATGTGTGCTTGTTGGCATTTTGCTGGAGACCCAATTGAAAAAGTATATGCCTGGCAAGCAGGCTTTCCACATCTTGGCATCGACCAGTCAGAATATCCTCAAGAGCTGGCAGACCGTGTGGCCGCAGGAGAAATCCTGGAAGCCCACAATGCGTTCTTCGAATTTTGTATATGGAACCACGTCTGGCGCAAAGTGTATCCCCAGCTTCCTGAGCTTAAGCTGAGCCAAATCAGATGCTCTGCAGCCAAAGCGGCAGCATTTGCCTTGCCTCGCGCTCTGGATAAAGCCATCTCGGCGCTCGGCCTTCCACAGAAGAAGGATATGGACGGCTCAGCCAACATGAAGAAACTAGCCAAGCCTCGCAAGCCAACCGTCGCCGAAAAGAAGGAGCTTCGAGTGCTGGGCAAGAACCCAGACAACATGACCTTCTGGCATGAGAACAAACCAGACATTCTCCGCAACACGGTTTACTGCCAGCAAGACGTTCGAGCAGAGCACGGACTATCCTCAGTTCTGCGCGACCTCACGCCACGAGAGTTTGAGTTCTGGCAGATGGACCTGCGTATGAACTTGCGTGGGATAACCTGCGATGTCGAGCTGGTTGAGATTGCCATTGAGATTGCCGAGGCGGAGAAGGATCGGCTAAATAGTGAACTGCAGGAGCTTACCGACGGGGCTGTTCAGAAGACAACGGGCCGGGTTAAATTTAAGCAGTGGATGGAAGACAGTGGTTCGCCCATTCCGAATACTCAGGGCGCGGTGCTCGATATTCTGTTGGGCCATGACCACGACGACGAAGAAGCCACCAACGAGCTTAAGGCAGAGTTGCAGGGCATTGTCCTGAATGAAAAGACCCGACGAGCCTGTGAGATTGTGCGGGATGGCAACCGATCGTCTCTAGCCAAGTATAAGCAGATGTTAATCCAGCTCTCAGACGGCAATCGTCTGCGGGACATGATGCTCTATTGTGGGGCTTCGAGAACAGGTCGCTGGTCGGGCAAGGGAACTCAACCCCACAACTTCATTCGTGGGTATTCCGAGATTATGGAGGAAGTCTGCAATGACATTCTCCGCGCTGATCCTGAATTGCTGGCCTTGCTCTATGGTGGCTCGGTTCTGGAAGTCCTGTCCAAAGCCACACGAGGTGCTCTGATTGCCTCAAAGGGCAAGAAGCTGATGGTAGCAGACTTCGCGGCCATTGAAGCTCGGGTCCTTCTGTGGCTTGCCAATGCAACTGAAGCTCTGCAGGTCTTCTATCGTGGAGAAGACATCTACTTGGATATGGCTACTTCCGTCTTCGCATATCCGTGCACCAACAAAGACGACTTCCCATTTGAGCGCAAAGTTGGCAAAGCTGCTATCCTTGGCCTGGGCTATCAAATGGGCTGGGAGAAGTTCGAAGACGAATGCCGGAACAAGAACAGCATCACCGATCAGGAGCCCAAGTTCTTCAAAGAGGTTGTCCGCGTCTATCGCAAAGAGCGGTTCCCTGAAGTCTCGTCCTTCTGGTATGATCTTGAAGAGGCTGCAATCCTAGCGGTCAAGAAGTATGACCCGAAGAAGAGTGCCAAGGGCCCCCGGGTAGAGTGCCGCAAGCTCACCTGGTTTATGTGGGGCCAATTCCTGCATATGGAATTGCCCTCCGGTCGTCTGCTATCCTACTTCCGCCCAATGATTAAGGTGCGGACGTCTATGCTCTTTCCGGCGATCAATGAGCGTGGGCATGAATGCACTGTGACAATCAATGGGCCAGCAGACCTGACAGAAGCCCAGGGCCGCAAGATGGCTCTACGCTTGGCTAAGATCGCCAACAAGAAACTGATCCCTAACGGTAAGCCAAATGTCTTCACCAACGAGACACTTACCTTCATGCACGAGAACTCCAAAACACGTCAGTGGGAACGCAAAGAGACCTACGGCGGAGAGCTTGTTGAGAATGCCACACAGGCAACAGCTCGGGACTTGATGGCAGAAGCAATGCTCCGCGTCGACCAGCATCCAGATTATGACTTGCTCCTATCAGTGCACGATGAAGAGATTGCTGAGATAGATGAAGAACTGGTTGACGATGAGGAAAAAGCCGTCTATGATTTTGAGCGTATGATGGAAGAACTGCCGATATGGGCAGAAGGCTGTCCAGTGGACGCCGAAGGCTGGATGGGCAACAGGTATAGAAAATGACGGTGACCTACCTCAAATCAGGCGTGGCAAATTGGCCACTTGTTGATCCGAGCAAACCGCGGTGGGACCACCAAGCCGAAGAGCTAGAGAGCTTTGGCACGGACAAATCCCGTGGCCTTCTGTGGGGTATGCGCACCGGTAAGAGCCGCGTCATAGTTGACAGCGCTTGTGCTCTGCGCTCAGGCAACCGAATACGTGGTGGCCTAGTCTTTGCACCGAATGGTGTGCACATGAACTGGGTGCTCAAGCAGATACCCTTCCACTTCTGGCCAGGAATGACGTGGGAAGCACAGTATTGGTCCTCGAACTTTGCGCGGGAAAATCCTCGTCTCTGGTCGGAGAAGTTCAATGCCCTGCTTAACTCGAGCGCGGACATGCGCTGGCTCACTGTCAATTCAGAGAGCCTAATCATGCCAAAGGTAAAGAAGGCCATCAGCGACTTCCTGGACAAGATGCAGGGGGAAGTGATTGCCATTGCTGACGAGAGCGTGGACTTCCGCACACCTGGTTCCAAGCGCACTAAAGCGGCAAGGGGGCTGTTCAAGAAGCTTCCCTATCGCCGCATCCTGGACGGCACAGCTTTGATGAACAACCCCTTGCACGCGTTCAGCCAATTTGAGCTTCTGGAGCCAGGAGCCCTTGGGTTCAGAACCTTCGAGGAGTTCAAGGGATACCACTCCGTCTGGAAACAGCAAAGAACCAAGAGCGGCAGATACTACCCTGCTCTTGACCACTTCACCAATCTGGAGACCTTGCGCGAGAACATTGGCGACTATGCTTCAGTGGTGCTCCGTGAGGACTGTGACGATATGCCTGAGCTTCTGCCAATCGATGTGCCAGTGGAAATGTCTCAAGCACAGAAAGACGCCTATCTGGAGTTGCTTGAGAAGTATCTGCTAGAGTTCGACAATGGCGCCGAGATTGATGCCCTAGAAGGTGGCAAGCGAGCTATCAAGTTCCACCAGATTGTTTCTGGTTTTGCCATTGATGACTTTGGGGACATTCAGAATATAGACGATAACCCGCCATTGATGCAGGAATTAAGGAGACAAGTAAGTGACACCCCCAAATACATCGTATGGTGCCGTTTCCGCGAGGATATTAGAAGAGTATGTATCGCGCTTCGGGAGCTTGGGCATACCATTGTTGAGTATCATGGAGGAGTGCCACAAGGCCTTCGGGCTACCAATGTCGACCAGTTCAATAACGACCCTGGAACAGTTGGTTTTGTCGGGCAACCCCAAGCTGGTGGCCGAGGACTTGAGCTTCCCGCTGACACTATCATCTGGTATTCCAGCACTTATGACGCGATTATCAGAAACCAAGCCAACGAGCGAGGAACCGTTATGGGTGGGCGCTCTGTTTCCATCGTCACGCTCGCTACGCCGGGAACTGTTCACGACGACATCATCGCTTCGGCCGAGGGTAAAGTTCGAACCGGTGACTGGGTGTCTGGAAGTGGCCTTAGAGACAAACTCAAAGAATGGAAAGCAAATTTAAGCAGCAACTGAGCGCTGGTTAAACACACTCTTTTGCTGGCTTACATCTCTTCAACCACAGCATATCTTCAATTTTGTTCGCTGAGAAGAACAAACCAGGTCAAATGAGGAGCCAAACAATGAAATCGATCATCGCACTGACCGCGGGCATTCTGCCCCTGATTGCATACGCTGCACCCGATGCCAAGTCCGGCGCCAAGTCCGGCGCTGCCGAAGACAAGAAGGAGCCCACTGAAGCTGCTGGCGCGAAAGCCGCCAAAGCCGAAGACAAGGAGCCCAAAGCTCCGAAGCGTGGCGTCGGCACCGTGGCAATGGAAGCGATCCTGAACGGCGCCACCAACGAAGAAGCGCTGGCCGCCGTCCGCAAGGAGTTCCCGGACGCCAATACCACGAAGGCTTCGATCAACTGGTATCGGAACAAGCTGCGCAAGGACGGGGCCACGTCGACCGGCGGCGCCTGGAAGGGCAAGCCCGTGCCGAACGCCCGCGAAATGGCGAAAGCCACGAAGGCTGCCCAGGAAGGCAAGGATGCCGACAAAGCCAAGGCCGGCGACAACAAGCCGACCGCTGGTGGCGATCCGACCGCGTAAGCGGAACAGCCTACCACTCACGGGAGAAGGCCCAGACAGGAAACTGTCTGGGTCTTTTTCTTTATAGGACGCGTCCTATAAACTTACTGGTTTCATCTCTAGCTGCACTGTGATATTCTATTTATAGCTTAAGGAGAAAACCATGACCACAGTCGCAGCACCTCTTGAAATGAACGGGGTCTTCTACCAGAACGTCTATTACCAGCAAATGACAAAAAGCATGGGCGCAGACAGCAAAGGCCTCTACGAAGTCAAAGACCCACCAAACACCGGCTGGTCTCGTGCCCTGGTTGTGTGGCCTGAAGACAACCAACCCGAAACCAATTCCAAGCGCAAAAAGAAGGCGGCCAAGCGGGTCACGATCTTCTGCCCATACACCCTGAGTGCCTATCAGGTGCGGTTCACCGCCCGTGAAGTTGCTCAGCAGAAGGCATACCCTCTCACACCCGAATTGATTGACAAGCTGGAAGCGATCATCGGCCGCAACTGGAAGATGTATGCCGGCTTGGGGTTCCAGAAAGCCTATGATGTTGCCGCCCTGGTGTTGACCCGCCTTGGCAAGTCCGTTCCAAACCATATGTCTCCCAAGCTGGAGAACCTGGAATATGACGAGGAGAATGTTCCCAATCGCCACGGCAAGCCAGTTGCTGGAAGCCTGCTGCGACCAGTGAACGCCTCGAGCAAGCGGGGCCAAGTATGCGGGTTCTTCATGGAAGACGGAGCCGGGTCTATTCGTGAAGCCATGGCCAAGTTCGATATGTCCCGCTCAGGCGTCCTCACCCACCTGCACGGTCTTCACAAGGACCACGGCCTTGGCTATGTGCTCCAGGGTGATATGGTCACTCTCATGTTGCCACAAGGATGCACGGACCCGATGCTTGACGGTGCTCAAGCCAAAGAGCACCAAGCTGCCGTCGCTACCTCGGCTGCACAAAAGGCAGGCAAACCATGCAAGCCGACCGTCACGGCTCTCCCCAAGAAAGGCAAGCGTCGGGAAGTCGCCTTGTCACTGGTCGAAGAGGGCTCAATCGAGGAAGTCGCAGAAAAGGTCGGGTGCACCGTCAATTCCGTGCGATCGCACCTCCACGACCTGCATACAAAACACGGGTTCGGTTATGCGTTGTCCTCAGACAAATCTCGTGGTAAACTGATCGCACCGGAGGGATGGACACCAGACTACAATCCCGACGAACTTGACCCATTAGCCTGAGGAGCACTCATGGAACTTAAAACCACAGCAACTTGGATGGAGAAGTATCTCGATCTTGTCCTCCAGTTCAACCAAGATATTATCGGGCTACCAATCCCCGAGCAACCGAGCCGTCTCGATCCTGAGCGCAAGAAGTGGGCCAGTGGCGCCTTGTCTGAAGAGCTTACCGAGTTCATGGACGCCGCCGAGCTGGAAGATGAAGTCGACGCTCTGTTGGACCTTGTATACTTTGCTTTGGGTCGCGTGATCGAGATGGGCGTCGTTCCTGGGGCGGCATTCGAAGAAGTCCATGCTGCCAATATGGCCAAGGTTCGTGGCGAGCTATCCAAGCGACCGAATGCCAAGGGCTTTGATGCGATCAAGCCAGATGGATGGCAGCCTCCGAACCTGCTTCCGTATCTCGCTCTGGATCGCCGACAGGTGCGTGCTGCGTATGAAACAGCACTCTCTGAGCGAGAGGCTACCGAAGCCACACAGACGCCTCAGAACGAGCCGGTGAGCATTGGAAAGCCGAAGTTGCTCGTGCTCGGTCATGCGCGGCACGGCAAGGACACCGTGGCGGAAATCCTCCAAGCGGAATACGGCTTCCAGTTCATGTCCTCCTCACTGTTCTGCGCGGAGAAGGTTATCTGGGCCGCACTGCAGGATACCCATGGCGCCGTCGATCGGCACACTGAAGCCGGGAGCCCAGGTATGTCCGCAGATAAGCTTGCTGATGAGCTGGACATGATGCTCAACCGTCACTATGCTGATGCGGAGGCCTGCTTTGAAGACCGGAGCAATTTCCGCACAGCTTGGTTCTCCCTAATTGCCGCCTATTGCTATCCTGAGAAGGAACGGCTTGCGCGGGAAATCTTCGCTGAGAATGACATTTATGTTGGCGTCCGCAACAAGCGGGAATACTATGCCATTGCCAACTCCGGTGCCGTCGACGGTGTGATTTGGGTTGATGCCAGCGAGCGCCACAAGCCCGAGGCTTATGGCTCCTGCACTGTCGAGCCCTGGATGTCCAACTGGATCATCGACAACAACGGAACTGAAGAAGACCTGCACCGCAACGTGCACCAACTGATGGCCAACCTTGGCTTTGAAAGGATTACAAAATGAGCTTTTCAAACTCGCTGGCTTTGGGCCAGCATACCATTTTGATGCCAGCTGTCCAGTTTGCCGACGTCTATTCTGATCTTGTTGAAGTGCTTTGGGACAAAAGTCCTGAGCACACAGCAGTTGAGATGAATGAACGGACAGGCGTGGAAGTCTCGGCGCTCCTCGGCGCCACGTCTTTCAAGCTTGATCTGTCAAATGGTGAAGTGCCGATGCCTGGGTGGCGCCGGTTTCATATAAAATCGGCCGCGGCCGAAGTGGCGTGGTTCTTCAATGGCAAGCGGGACATCGATTGGCTCCGCAAATATGCACCATTGTGGAACAAGTTCGTGGAAGACGACGGCCGAACCATTTATGCTGCTTACGGCTATCGCTGGCGTCACCAGTTCGGGCGCGATCAAATGGCAAGTGCACTTGGTGCGCTTTATACCAACAAGTCTGACCGGCGGGTGTATGTCTCGAATTGGGACCCGAGCTATGACGGCCTTGGCGCACCCAACCAAAAGAACGCGCCTTGCCCGCTTGGTTTCACCCTGTCAGTTGTCGGCGGCAAACTCCATTCCACTCTGACAATCCGTTCGTCGGATGTCTTTGTGGGATTGCCCTACGACGTCGCCAGTCATGCAATGGTTATGGGTGTCGTGGCGCACACCCTCAAAGTTGACCTCGGCACCATGACCGTCACCCTGGCGCATCCACATCTTTACTCCGTGCACTATGACATGGCAGAAGAAATGCTTCAGCAGGAACCGATCTATGACCAGCCAAAAATCGTTGACTGGATATGGCTCGACATGACTGATGGGCACAACCCAGCTGACGGCTTTGTGGAAGCTTATCTTGAAGCCATGGAAAACATTCCGCGGCACCCATTCAATCCAATTCCGGAGGTGATTGAATAATGGAAGATCAGTCCTCTTTCATGGACAAATGGGACAGCCGCTTCATGCGGCTGGCCCTGGAAGCTCGGTCGTGGACAAAGGGCCTTGGCGCTGGTGTTGATCGGGGAGTTGGCGCTTGCGTTGTCTCTCCGAACCGTCACCAGTTCTCGCTCGGTTACGCTGGCTTTCCGCAGGGTATCGACGACAACCCTGAACGTCTTGCTGACCCAGAGTTCCGCATGTATCACACGGTCCATGCGGAACTCAACGCTATCCTCAATGCCCGCTGCTCGGTAGAAGGCTGGACAATCTATGTGACGGAAGCCCCGTGTCATGATTGCTCCAACGCTATTGTGCGGTCTGGCATCAAGCGAGCAGTGACCGGACCGCCTCGGCGGGACTCAAGCTGGCATCGATCGCAGCTGGAAGGCCGTGAGACCATGCGCGAGGCTGGTCTCATTGTTGACACAACAGGTCCGCTGAAGTCGGGCGTGCAGGTTTGGAGCACTTGATATGAAACTCATAATGGCAGTCAGTGGCAATGGCTTTGTTGCCACTGGCGAAGATGATGATATGTCCTGGACTGGACCGATCGACAAAGCGGTGTTCAAACTGCTGACAAGCACGAGCGACATTCTTGCCGTATCGGCTAAGACCTTGCAATATATGCCAAAAGAGCTTCCCGGACGGGGCAAGCTCTATGGATTGTCAACCAACCCGGCTCGTGGAGTGCCTCTGGAAGACTTTGCCGCCATGTTCCCTGACGCGTGGTTGCTAGGCGGTCAAGAACTTGCCCTTTACGCAATGAAGAACGGGTTTGTGGACAAAGCCTATATCTGTCGAGCCATGTCTTCGATGCTGGTTAGTGCTGGACCAGAACACCTTGCTTCCGAGCCAATGGAAGAACCGCCTGTCGATACGCGTATCCCTGACAAGCTCACCGACTACTTTGCCCGCCGGCGCTATGCCAAGGGCCGAGGCGCTTGGTGGGATCAGGTTATGCAGGTCAAGATGGAAGATCTTCTGGAAGATCTTCTGGTCGAAGTGTATGAGCGGGGGTCAGCAGTCGATGGTTAAAACTGCAGAGAAGAACCTGTGGAACCGGATGCGGGAGGCTATGAGGGTCTTCCGCGCCGACGTCCACTATACCCGCATTGAGAACTCTGTCTCAGACAGTTACCCTGATGTTGAGGTTTCCCTGCTTTGGCAGAAAGTCAGCTATGGGGCAACCTTTGAGTTGAAGACGGCAAGTCGACCAGTGCACTTTGAAACTCCGGTTCCCGTCCATGTTCGCCCTGGTCAAGTTCGCTGGCTAAAAAAGCGCTGGAATGTGCGAGGCTCTGCATGGCTTTTGGTTCAAGTCGGTTCCGGCAAGGACTTGGCACGATACCTGATCTCTGGTGACCTCGCTGGTCTTGCCGAGGAAGGCAAACCGGAAGACTGGTTTGTAGAGCGCTCAGTCTGTCTGCCTGATGATCCATTGGATCGCATCGTGCGGATCGGGTGCACCTGGAGGTGGCTGGATGAGAATTGATGCGGCCATAGCTGGTGCTACCTTCCGCGAAGAAGGGACTGAGATTGTCACGGGTCTTCCTGTTGGCCAGCGTTATCATTTGGAACGTGAGCCTTCTAACCCGCATGACCCTAACGCGGTCAAAGTGCTGGTTGAAGATTATCAATACGGGCGGCGCAAACCGCGGACTTACCATCTAGGCTATGTCCCGCGCAAATGGTCAGGCACCGTGTCCGCAGCCCTGAAAAACAACCAGCTTCACGTTTGGGCAGTGAAAAGAGACAATAACTGGGGAACTATTTCCATTTCGTGGGTTGACATAACAGCGGATCCACTTTAGTATATTATTATCACTTCCATGATACACTATAAGGAGAAACATAGTATGGAGACCCCAATGTTCATTTGCCGCCAAATGCCTTCGGAGACAAACCCGAATGGCGATCGCACAGTCTACGAAGCCACTCCCGAAGTGCTGGACCTCTTCCTGGAAGCCACGGCGAAGCCTGGGAGCCAGGCAAGTCAAGATGCTGCCCTGATGTCTCTGGGCAATGGCTCTGAAATTCGCGGAACTGGCTCGTCGCTCTGGTATCGCGTTGCCAAGCCTCTCACCTACGTGCCGACACCCACCAAATGCGACATTTCGCAGCGTGAGCTGGGAGACGTCATGTATGACGGAAAAGTCAATGACCGCAATGGCCAGTGGGCAATTATGGATGAGCAGAGCTGGACGCGCTACGGTTGCGGGCGTATTGGCACTGGGTTCGCTCAGAAGTATCTTCGCGGGTCCGACGGTCTGTTCTATGGTTCTGAAGGCATGGCCTCTGTTCGCCGCCTTGGCCGGAGCGCCACATGAACCCTGGAAATGACTCCTTTGACCGTAACGGGAAAAAACTAAGCATTGGCGACACTGTTCTATGTCGCCAAGGCCAGCATTCTGGCAAACGCCGTATGGTAATTTCCAGTATAGATGTTCGCCCGAGCGAAGTCTACCTTGATGGACTTTGCCTTGAAACCCAAAAGCCCGCTCGATGGCTAGCTAGCGGAGTTGAAAAACAATGACCCGTATCAACTGCATCCCGCCTTCTGAGCTTACTCGGCAGCACCTGGTGGCCGAATACCGTGAGCTTCCTCGCATCTTTGGCATGGTGCTCGGTATGGTTGAGCGCGGGGTAACTTCCCCTGCGCAAGCCAAAATTCCGCCGACGTATCGCATGAGCACGGGGCATATGAAGTTCTTCTGCGACAAGCTGGAGTATCTCGTGCAACGGCAGCGAGCGCTGGTTGATGAGATGCTAAGCCGTGGATACCAGCCCAAACACACTGACCCTGAAAGCTTGCGCGATATTGGCATACCAAAAGACTGGTATAACTCCTGGTCTCCTGACGAACGCGCCATGGCCATATCACGGGCCCGAATTGAGGAGCGCCTGAATGGCTAACGCCGTCACTCCCAAGGTAGCTGATGAGATGAAGGCGAAAGCCACAACCTATAACATTCTTTGTGGGATTGTCAAGCTATATGGAGAGGCTACGTTGGTCGAAGTCCGGGCCAAGTATAAGAATGTTGCCCGCCCATGGAACTTGCCTTACGCCTGGGTCTCTGAAGAGAGCGCCCGGGCTTACCTCAACCAGGGCGTGCGAAACGGCTTGCTCCGTTATGAGCGCCGGCGTAAGGGCAAAGTTGTTGAACGCCGCATCTCTGGTATGGCAGATGGTGTTGGCTATTACATTTGGATCGAACCTGAGGAATAAAGGTTCACACTGAAGCTCATTCCTGATATAGTATATGTATGAACAGAGAAAGGAACTACCATGTCCATCAAAACCACCCTCTACACTGCAACGACCAACGAGGCGGTCGAAACTGCTTGGAAGCTGAAGCGGCTAACCGAGACCCATGAAATGCGCCAGCACAAGCTGATGAAGGAATACAAGGCCAAGTCGGAAGCGCTTACTGATGAAATGCAGGTCGAGCAGTCCACCGTCTTCAATGAACTCAGCACCTCGCTTGGCGTTCCGGCTGACGACTGGGGCGACGGCAAAGACTGGGCCCTGGACATCGAGAACCTCGCCGACGGATCGGTCTCGCTGGTCTATGACGAAGACCCGTCCCGCAAGAGCGACGACTGTGACTGTCTCGCCTGCCAGCTTCGTCGCCTTATGACAGGCGAAGAGCGCGAGGACGAAGTCGAGCCGGTCATTCACTGATGGGCCATCGCACGAATGAAACCTTCCACCTGGACCGCGTCTCCGCTGACGCGGCCCAGAAGGTCCGAGGCACTCCCGGCTATAGCGAAGTCTACGGCAAAGGGGTCTTTGAGTGCAAGGTCATCCATCCTGAGACTGGCAAGACCGTTGATGGCTGGAAATCGGTGACAGAGACCTACTACGGGTAAATTGTAAAGCCGGCAGGTAGCACTGCCGGTTTTCCCTGTTAACGATATGCGCTAGTCTAAGCGTCTCCACAGTATGAGGAAATCCATGGAACATCCTGCAATTGCATCCCAAATCTGGGATAAGAAATACCGCTTCAAGCAAGCGGACGGAACTCCAATCGACATCTCAGTTCATGATACTTGGGCGCGTATAGCGCAGGCCCTAGCAGAAGTCGAAAGCGACGACCCTGAAGTTGTGGCTAAATACTTTTCCCAGTTTTACTTTGCCCTGGACGAGTATCAATACCTTCCTGCTGGCCGCATCACCGCAGGCGCCGGGACCGGCCGTCAAGTTACCCTATTCAACTGCTATGTCATGGGCACTATCCCAGACAGCATGGACGGCATCTTCTCGATGCTGCGGGAAGCTGCTCTGACCATGCAGCAAGGTGGTGGGATCGGCTATGACTTCTCCACGCTCCGCCCGAAAGGCGCTGAGGTGAAAGGTGTGGCAGCCGATGCCTCGGGACCTCTGACGTTCATGGACGTGTGGGATGCAATGTGCCGGACAGTCATGAGCGCTGGCGAACGGCGCGGTGCTATGATGGCAACCATGCGTTGCAATCACCCTGACATTGAGGACTTCATCAATGCCAAGAAGGATAGCGCTCGCCTCCGCATGTTCAACCTCTCAGTGCTGGTGACCGACGACTTCATGGAAGCTGTTCGCGTTGGCGGGGACTGGCGTCTCTACTTTGACAACTGGCACGGCAAGACGCTGATGGAAAAGACTGTCAACGCTCGCGACCTGTGGAACAAGATCATCCGCACCACCTACGAAGTTGCGGAGCCTGGCGTTATCTTCATCGATCGCATCAACAACCTCAACAACTTGGGATACTGCGAAACCATCTCAGCCACCAATCCTTGCGGCGAACAACCCCTTCCACCGTACGGTGCATGTCTGCTAGGATCAGTCAATCTGTCCCGCATCATCTCGGCGGCATTTACCACTCAAGCGTTCCTGGACCTCGACCACCTTGACAAGTTGGTCGCGACAGCCGTGCGGATGATGGATAACGTGGTCGACGTTTCTCTATTCCCAGTGCCTCAGCAGAAAGAGGAAGCCATCGCCAAACGCCGTATTGGTCTCGGTGTGACTGGCGTTGCAGACGCCTTGGCGATGTGCCAAATCAAGTATGGCTCCGACAAAGCGGTCGCCACAATCAACGAGTGGATGGAGGCAATCGCTCTGTCAGCCTACTCTGCTTCGATTGAACTGGCCAAAGAGAAAGGCCCGTTTCCGCTTTTCAATGCTGATGGCTTCCTGCTCAAAGGGTCATTTGCGGCAGAAAGACTTCCCCTTGAAATGCAAGACGACATTCGGGAGCATGGTATTCGCAATGCCCTCCTGACGTCCATTGCGCCGACCGGGACAATCAGCCTCTATGCTGGCAACGTCTCGTCGGGTATTGAGCCTATCTTCGCCTATGGCTACACTCGCAAGGTCACACAGGCGGATGGCAGTCGAGTGGAAGAGGAAGTGGTGGACTACGCCGTTGCCCTTTACCAGGAGATGTACCCCGGTGAAGAGCTTCCGGACTATTTCACCAACG
>Ga0136601_1000277_pt1 | contig 24407 bp, 18 predicted proteins | sample AntRauMFilla2699_FD_181020 | JGI IMG/M metagenome (GOLD analysis project Ga0136601, IMG submission 181020) | Saline lake microbial communities from Rauer Islands, Antarctica - Metagenome Filla 2 #699 | ecosystem: Environmental > Aquatic > Non-marine Saline and Alkaline > Saline | place...
CTATTTCTCTGACTCCACAACCACTGCGTTTTAATATTTCAATTTGCACGCGCTCTTCATAACTTAATTGTTTGTATTTCATGTTACTTGATTATCTCAAGTGTTCGAGTTCAAAGGTGGCTAGAGGGTTGGACTGTGTGCTTTGGTATGATGGTGTACATAGCATCTAATTTAAATACCAAACGTATGAAATCCCTTCGAGAAGTAATAGCACAAGCGGAAGAACAAAAGGTAGCAGTTGGACATTTTAATGTGTCAGACTCCAGTCAATTATGGGGGATTTTCAGGGCGGCTCAAAAATTGGACTTGCCAGTAGTGATCGGGGCTTCAGAAGGGGAGCGAGACTTTATCGGTCCACGGCAGCTGGTTGCGATTGTACAATCAATCCGTGAAGAGTTTGATTACCCAATCTATACTAATGCCGATCACACATACTCATTTGAGCGGGTTAAGGAGGCAATTGATCTTGGTTTTGATGCAGTTATTTACGATGGAAATAAAGTGTCTCATGAAGAAAACCTGGCCATTACAAAACAATGTGTTGAGTACGCCCGAGCGCAAGATCGGGATGTACTAGTCGAAGCGGAGTTGGGTAATATTGGGATGTCTTCAAAATTACTTGATTCCATCCCAGAAGGAGCGGAGATTACTGAGGAAATGCTGACGTTGCCAGAAGAATTAGCTTCGTTTGTCTCGCAGACTGGAGTTGATTTGATTGCGCCAGCAGTAGGGAATTTACATGGCATGATGAAGACGGGGAGTAACCCAAAGTTGAACATTGAACGAATTGCAGCGCTGCGCGTGGCTGGCGGCGTACCAATGGTATTGCACGGCGGCTCGGGAATCAGTGACGAAGATTTCGTCGCAGCGATTCAGGTGGGCATTGGAATGGTACATATTAATACCGAGATTAGAAAAGCGTATCGAGATGGGATTGTTACTTACTTAGCTGAACATCCAGATGAGATTGCTCCGTATCGCTACATTATGGCCGGGAGAGAAGCGCTTGAATCAGTAGTTGATGCGCGGCTGCGGTTGTTTACACAAAAGTAGTGCACACGACTAGATAGGTATGGAGATTTTCTAAATATGTGTTAAGGTATCGTTCATTATGACAACAACAGTAGTAATTGCCACCCGTACCGCTGGAACAGCCCTTCCTGAAGGACATATTCCTGCCGTCGTATATGGCCCCAAACAAGAGCCCCTTTCAATTTCTTTAGAAGAAAAAGTATTTGACAAAATCCGTCGTGAAGCTGGTGAATCAACCATTGTTGAGTTGTCAGGTTTAGCCGAGCCGATAGAAGTATTGATCAAAGATATTGATTTTGATCCAGTGAAGCTTAAAATGCGACACGTTGACTTCTACGCCTTTGAGCGTGGAAAGAATATGACAACCACAGTAGCAATTGAGCTCGTAGGAACTGCTCCAGCCGAAAAGAACAACGTTGGTAGCGTAACAAAAGTGATGCAAGAAATTACTGTCACTTGTCGACCAAGCGCCCTTCCGTCACATATTGATGTTGATATTTCTGGAATGGAAACGGCTGATTCAAAAGTTACAGTGGCTGATTTGCCAGCTCTCGAAGGAGTTGTGTATGACGCAGAGCCTGATGAAACTATCGCCGTTGTCAGTGTGACGAAAGACGAGGTTGATGAAGATCCAGCTGAAGTAGATATGGCTGAAGTGGCTGTTGCTGGAGAAAAGAAAGAGACTGAAGAAGAAAAAGCCGCGTAATAACTACGTTAAGCTTATAATAAAACACTACGGGTTATGCACCTGTAGTGTTTTATTATAAATCTAGCTGCGCTACTTAGAATATCCAAGCACACATTTCTATCTAATTTGGTATACTACTGACATGCAAAGAATTGTTGTGAGTATGTTGTGTTTTAGTTTGTTGCTGCCGGTACCAATCACGGTATCAGCTGAAACAGAAGCTGAGCGTCGTACTAGAATTGAAACTGAATTACAAAACGTCGAGCGGCAGATTTTGACGCAGCAACGAATCGTTGAAGACAAGCAGGTGGAACGACGGTCACTCGAGCGTGATATGGCTATTATTGAAAGTGAAATCACACAAGCTCAGTTAGGGATTCAAGCGAGAGCAGCCTCGATTGAGCAACTGTCAGCGCAAATTGGAGATAAAGAAGTGGTTCTCGAGGTGTTGTCAGAAAGACTTGATAAGCAACAAGACTCACTTGCAGATTTGGTGCGTAAGTCAGCCTTGCTCGAAGACTATTCATTGGTAGAGGTGATGCTCAGTAAACGGAGTTTTTCTGACTTTTTTACTGATGTAGCCACGTTTGAAACTCTGAAGGATTCACTCAATGAATCACTTGACGTTCTACATGGCATCCGTCGCGATACGGTTGAACAAAAAGAACAGCTGACTGATAAGCAGCAGACCGAAGCAGAGATGAAATTAATCCAAGAGCTTGAAAAGCAAGAAATCGAAGCCAAGGAGCGCGAAAAAGACCAGATACTCACCGTTACAAAAGGTGAAGAGGCAGAGTATCAGGCACTACTCAACTCACAAAAGAAGACAGCCGCCCAGCTGCGTAGTCAACTTTTTGACCTCCTTGGTGGAGGTGGTGGTATTCCGTTTGGAGAAGCAGTCGCGCTTTCAAAGTATGCTGCTGGTGTAACAGGGGTAGACGCTGCGCTGATTTTGGCAATTCTTGAGCAAGAAACAAATATTGGTTCGAATCTCGGCAGCTGCCTCTTTACCGATAGTACGTCTGAGCGACCCGTCATGCATCCAACTCGTGATGAGCCGGTCTTCTTAGCCATTGCAGAAATTCTTGGATTTGATCCAGGTACACGAACGGTGTCGTGCCCGATTGTGCAAAATGGTAGTCGAGTCGGGTGGGGAGGAGCCATGGGCCCGTCACAGTTTATTCCTTCCACGTGGGCAATGTATGGTGGTATTGTGCCTGATGGCGCGGGTGGATTTATGTATGACCGCGGATCAGATGCAATCCGAGCCATCAACGGCGGAGATATTGCCAATCCATTTAATAATCGCGACGCCTTCTTGGCGACAGCGCTACTATTACGCGACAACGGTGCTCGTGGTACCTATGACTCAGATCGCACGGCTGCTCTGCGTTACTACGCCGGTTGGGGAGGAGCTAATAACCCTGCCAATGCTTTTTATGGTAATCAGGTGATGAATCGAAAAGATCGTTTAGCTGGAGAAATCCAAATCTTGAGTAATTAACTTACGCTGCATTAACTCGCACTCACTTATTTTTCGCACGCTTGGATGTTCACAGGCTATAGTATGCACGCAACCCTCGCGGACGCTCAAATAAGCGAGTGCAAGTCGGTTCAATGCTCTGACTGCTTGCTAAATAACTAGCGTTTGTTATAGTTCTCGCACTAATAAATTAGGTACCTTGGTGCCGAAGTAATAATATTTTATGAAAAAAGACATTCACCCAGAAAACTACCGAAAAGTAATTTTTCACGATAACTCAAATGATGAGCGAATTTTAGTGGGATCTACGGTTGAAACAAATGAAACCGACAAATGGACAGACGGTAATGAATATCCATTGAGACGAATGGATGTATCAAGTGCGTCACATCCGTTTTATACTGGACAAGAAAAATCACTCGATACAGCTGGTCGAGTTGATCGATTCAAACAGCGGCAAGCCAAGGCAGGGAAGAAGAAATAAGCAAAGGGCCTTCGGGCCTATTGTTTATTTCGTTCCAAATTTTCTCATTTCCTAGAGAGATTCCTGGAACATCCAGTACAGACTGTTTTCTATATTCTACAGAACAGAACTTGATTACTTATATTGCCGACGCGCATCTCATCACTAGTTGAATATTTAACTGGTAAAAACTCTCACTTACAGTAGACTAAAACAACATGGACTTCGATCAAACTAAATTAGATGAATTCAAGGACTATAATAAAACCCAATTTCTGGCGTCGCAGTTTGAAAGTGAATTGGTGAAATTGACTGAAGCTCAAGAGCTGGCCGATAGCGATCCAGAGATGGCAGAGATGGCCAAGGAAGAAATCGCTCAATTGACCAAACAGTTGCAAGACCAATGGGATGAAATGGATCGGATTGTTGAATCTAATAAGGAGGAAGAAAAAAAACCGTATGGGGTTATGCTTGAGGTGAGAGCCGGAGCTGGTGGTGATGAAGCGTCGCTGTTTGCAGCCGAGTTGGCAGGTATGTACCTAAAGTACGCAGAGGTACAAGGGTGGCCAACAACTCGTAATAATGTATCTGCTACAGAGGCTGGTGGATATAAAGAAGCATCTTTTGAAATTATGGGTAACGCTGTATACGATGATTTACGCTATGAAACTGGAGTGCATCGCGTCCAGCGAATACCAGCTACGGAAAAGCAGGGTCGTATCCATACTTCTACTGCGTCAGTGGCCGTATTACCGATGCGAAAAAAACCCAGCATTGAAATAAATCCCGGTGATATTGATACTGAATTTTCTCGTTCTGGTGGAGCTGGAGGACAAAACGTTAACAAAGTGGAAACGGCTGTCAGGCTAGTACATAGACCTACGGGGATCGATGTGCGATGTGAGAGCGATAGGTCGCAACTAAAGAACAGAATTAAGGCGATGGAGATACTGACAGCCAAGTTGGAGGCTATTTTTGAAGAAGAGCAGGCCGCTAAACATGCAGCGGTGAGAAAAGGTCAGATCGGGACGGGGGATAGAAGTGAAAAAATCCGTACCTATAATTTCCCACAAAATCGTATTACCGACCACCGGATCAAAGAGTCGTGGCATACTGTCGAAGCGACCTTGGGTGGGTCACTTGGTCCAATTATAGAGGCTATGCAGGCAGCTGCCGCCGCAGGCGATGAGGCTGTTGCAGAATAGGTGTTTTCGTAGTACTGTACTCCCACCTTGCGGTACGGAAGTATCGCAGCGTCTCCAAGCACTGCTTGCTGTCCTGAGCGCTCGTGCGGCACTAGGAAAGGTCAATAGATAATTGATCACCTCGCCACCTCGAACTCGTCTAGCATTATCAATAACTGGCAGCTTGGTGTAACAAATATTTACCGTTCTGGTGAATACAAATGTAAACTAGAAGTTTGACTATGTCTGGCCCTGCAGGCGCTTCTATTTTACATTTATTAAGAATAATTAATTCATATATCCTATGTCTGATAAAAACCTTGTGAGCCGTATGTTTGAGGCTGGTTCCCACTTTGGCTTTAGAAAAGCTCGACGTCATCCAACTATGGCTTCATACCTATACACGACCAAAGAGGGTAGTGACGTGATTGACCTAGCAAAGACGAGTGAATCACTCATTGCTGCTAAGGCTGTGTTGCTCGAAGCTGGAAAGCTTGGCAAGACTGTCATGTTTGTTGCTACAAAAGATGAAGCTTCTAAAATTATGAAAGCGGCTGCTGAAAAAGCTGAAGCACCATATGTCACCAACCGTTGGATTGGTGGGATGATGACTAACTTCACAGAAATCAAGAAACGAATTAATCGACTTGAAACACTCACTAATGAAAAGACTACCGGTGAACTTGATCGAAAGTACACTAAAAAAGAACGAGTAGTTATTGGACGAGAAGCAGCGAAGTTAGAATTCAACTTTTTTGGTATTTCAAAAATTACTAAGCTACCGGATATGCTACTAGTAGTTGATCCACGACACGATCATATCGCGGTCACTGAAGCGGCTGAAAAAAACATTCCAGTTATGGCTCTGACGAGTACTGATGGGGACACTAGTATGATCAAATATCCAGTAGTGGCAAACGACGCTCTACAAACAAGTATTTCATTAATTGTTACTGAGCTCGTTGACTCTTACATTGAAGGAAAGTCAGCCTACGTTCCAGCTGAAAAATCAGCTACTCCAACAAGACGACGCACAGCGTAAGCTGATGCGGTATAATCGAGCAGCCCTTACTATTTTCTAATTGTTATTTGTATGGAAATCAAGCAAAGTCAACTAAAAGAACTACGAGACAAAACTGGTATCTCTGTGATGCAGTGTAAAAAAGCGCTCGAGGAAGCGCAAGGTGATATGGACAAAGCTGTCATTATCCTGAAGAAAAAGCGTAGTGAAGCAGCAGACAAAAAGTCTGACCGAGAACTAGGAGCAGGCGCTGTTGGTGTGTACGTGCACAACACCAACGAAGTGGCAGCCACAGTATTGCTCGCATGTGAGACTGACTTCGTGTCAAAAAACGAAGAGTTTATTGCTCTGGCTCGAGAAATTGCCATGCATGTTGCCGCTACCGATCCAAAAGTAATTAGTACTAGTGAATTACCAGCTGATGCGATTGAGAAAGCCAAAGAAGTATTTGCTCCAGAACTGGAAGGAAAACCAGAAGAGATGAAAGCCAAAATTATGGAAGGAAAGTTGGCTTCATACTTTAAAGAACAGGTATTGCTTGAGCAAGATTTTGTTAAGAATCCTGAACAAACCATCGGTGAGATGGTGTCAGGTGCAGTACAGAAATTTGGTGAAAACGTTTCAATCGCTCAGATTGCGCGGGTATCAGTAAAATAAGTACATGTTGGCGTTGCCAGGCATTGTACTCGGGGTAACCATGCTGCTATTTGTCGGTATGGTTGCATTTGTTGCAAAAGAGCAAAAAGCTGGAGAGCGTACAGTGTTACGTGGATTTCGAGCGTGGCTCGATCGAGTACTAGGTGCGGTAATTGCGTTCATTAGACAAATCATTAAAACGATTAACATATCATTTGTCTATGTAGTTCATCAATTGCGCCACGCCATGGCCGCGGCAATTGCGCCACGCCCTCGTAAGCGCAAGCAGCAAGATAAACTGGAGTACCAACGAACTGACAATCATCTTAGTTCAATGCACGATCACAAAGCTGATACAGCATTGACCGAAGCGCAAAAGAAAAAACTCAGAAATAAAAAGTTGGAGGAAAGGTTTTAGACGTTTATGCGTCAATAAAATAAACATGCAAAAGAAAACAGAAAATTATTCTGGAGATATTCCGCGTACGCCAATTCGTTTTTTTATAACGATGAGTAGACCATATGTATTTTGGGTTGTTATTTCCAGTATTTTTGTAATTCTTGCTGCATCAACAAGTGTAGGGATGCGTTTGCTAATAGAGCAATTAGTCGAAGGTATCGAGAGTATGACTTACGATACCGTCATATTTTGGGGGCTTATGTATCCAGTATTCTTTTTTGCCTCGTCCATTTTATGGAGAATTTCTGGAGTGACTGGTCGCGAGTGGTTGCTGGGTGCCCCAAAGAAAACAACTGACACACTTACTGATTATGTATCAAAACACAGTCATACTTATTTTAGTAACAGATTTGCTGGTTCTGTTAGTAACAAAATCTCAAACGTGTCACGTGCGATGGAAGAATTCGTACCTTTATTTCTGTGGAATTATTTAGAACAATCAGTACCAGTTTTAATAACTGGCTTTATTTTTCTATACACTGACAAAACAGTAGGCTTACTTTTCTTTGGTTTAATTTTTTCTAGCTTAATTTTGAACATATTATTGCTACCTAGAAAAAGAAATTATTCGTTAGAACTGGCATCTGCTCAATCAAAAACGACTGGTTTTATTGTTGATATCCTTTCTAACGTTCAGGCTGTCCGACAATACGTATCACATGTCTCAGAACAAGATCAGACTAAAGAGCGTACTGAGGATGTTCGTAAGCGAGGAAGTGTATCTTTTTTGTATTCAGAGTACATGATGTTTGCAAACTCACTGTTATTTACAGTATTTGCGGTATTTATGTTTAACATCATGCTGGATCGCTGGGTAACTGGGGAAATTACGTCAGGGCGACTGTTGAGTTTTATTCTTTTGATCACCTACACATCAAGTACAGTAATTTTTTTAGGTAGAATTATTAGTCAGACGGCGAAGTTGTACGGACGGGCAGAAGAAGGTTTGTGTGAGATTATGGTTGATCATGAAATTATTGACGTCGTAGCAGCTGAAAAATTAATGACAAATGGTGGTTCGATCACCTTTTCTGATATGACCTTCGCATACGACGAACAAACCATCTTCGATAACCTTAACCTCACCATCAAACCCGGCGAACGTATCGGCCTGGTCGGTCCATCTGGCGCCGGAAAAAGTACCCTGGTCTCACTGTTGCTTCGTCAACATGATCTCACCAGTGGAGCCATTCTGATCGATGATCAAAACATCGCCGAAGTGACCCAAGACTCACTGCGCTCAAACATCGCACTCGTACCCCAAGAACCAATGCTATTCCACCGCACTATTGCGGAGAATATTAAATACGGCAAGCCAGACGCCGCCTATGATGAGATGGTTGAAGCGGCTGAGTGTGCCCAAGCCCGCGTATTTATCGAGGCACTCCCACAACAGTACGATACCTTGGTTGGAGAACGCGGCGTTAAGCTCTCTGGTGGTCAAAAACAGCGAGTGGCAATCGCCCGCGCGATGTTAAAAGAAGCCCCGATACTAGTGCTGGATGAAGCCACCAGTGCGCTTGATAGTGAAAGTGAAGTGGCGATTCAAAAAGCCCTTGAGTCACTGATGGAAGGCAAGACGGTGATTGCGGTGGCACACCGACTCTCTACCTTGCGAAAGATGGACCGTATCCTTGTCATCGACAAGGGGGAGATTGTGGAAGATGGTACTCATGATACGCTCGCCAACGCTGGTGGACTCTACGCTACGTTGTGGGCGCATCAGGCGGGTGGGTTTATTAAATGATGCAATGAGCGTAGCGATTATGCAGAATATAGTTCTCAATTCTGGCTTTAAGCCCAGACAGAATTGCTAGAACTCTCGAACGCTTATCTATGTATCACACATGATACATAGACTATAACTTGTTTGATGGGTAAGGTTATGTATTAATACACGTGGTGTAAATGAGAGCTGGTAAAATTAAAAAAATTTGGTACTATTGCAGCACCAAATGAAAGCCACCAAAGTTTACGTTGGTAGAGGTAAAAAAGTTTAAGTCGAAGCATAAGTACATACGCCACCTTAGCTCAGTTGGTAGAGCAACGCATTTGTAACGCGTAGGTCGTCAGTTCGAACCTGACAGGTGGCTCAAACGAGTAGAAGAATACAAGTTCAGTTGGTGGAGGTGAGGAAGTCCGGGGTGACTTCCAAACCATTTGTAACGCGTAGGTCGTCAGTTCGAACCTGACAGGTGGCTCAAACGAGGGTTTCAAAATTAATTAAGTTTACTTTAGGACCGAGTGCAGAGCACCTGTATCCGCAGGTACAGGTGCTTCATGCTAATGTAAGTACAAGTAAGGTTTATGCTGCCTGTACGTCCTACTATATATGCAGTCTCACACTATACCCAAAACTGTCAAAAGTTTCTTCCTGGAATCTATCCGCCCTTATCGCGGGTTATTTATTTTAGCTGCGTTACTAGTCATTGTGGCTGAAGTCATATCACAAGGAAGTAGTTACATTTTTAAAATCATTGTTGATGCGGTTGAGACAGAGAATTACGAAACTGCTTTGTGGGCTGGTTTAAGTTTCCCGGTACTGATTTTCGTCGTGCAAACGTTATTTCGTGGTAGCGGAATAGTTGTTGGTCGCATCCAGTCAGGAATAATAAGAGATCAAAACAATAATTTGGTTGCTCATTTACTCAGGCACAGCAAGTCATTTTTTGATAACCGCTTTGCTGGTTCGCTCGTCAGTAAGGTGTCTCATGTTGTTGGTGGGGCAGAGCAGTTTGTGGCAATTATTATGTGGACATTTTTGGAGACATCCATCAGCTTATTGGTGACAGCTGTTCTTATATTTACAGTGAGTTGGCAAGCGGGGTGTATATTTCTGTCGCTTGTCGCTTTCATATTAGTACTTAACATTGCAATGATTCGCGGTAAAAAAGAAATTGCTGAAAAAACCTCTGCAGCACGCAGCGCGTTATCAGGAGTGCAGGCTGATTTATTTTCAAATATGGACGCAGCACGACAATATGCGCAAAGTGATTATGAAAAGCGCATGCATAATAAATCAACCGTTTCGCTGCAACAACTTGAGTTTCAGAACTGGTTGTATACCGAAAAAATGTTGTTTATTAACGGAGTCATTTTGTTCATTTGTTTTTTTGGGATGATGTACGTGCTTATCCGGTCGTGGCAAACTGGTGCAATTAGCTCAGGTGATATGGTGCTTGTACTGGCACTCATGTCGCAAATTACCGGCATGATGATATTTCTTGGGCAGTCATTGCAGAGTGTCGCACGAACCTATGGTGAATTTCAGGAAGGTCTAAAAGAACTGATTGTACCTTACGAAATCACCAACCACCTCAACGCCACCGACCTCACCCCCAACAACGCCACCATCACCCTCCAAAACCTCACCTTCGCATACGACGAACAAACCATCTTCGATAACCTTAACCTCACCATCAAACCCGGCGAACGTATCGGCCTGGTCGGTCCATCTGGCGCCGGAAAAAGTACCCTGGTCTCACTGTTGCTTCGTCAACATGATCTCACCAGTGGAGCCATTCTGATCGATGATCAAAACATCGCCGAAGTGACCCAAGACTCACTGCGCTCAAACATCGCACTCGTACCCCAAGAACCAATGCTATTCCACCGCACTATTGCGGAGAATATTAAATACGGCAAGCCAGACGCCGCCTATGATGAGATGGTTGAAGCGGCTGAGTGTGCCCAAGCCCGCGTATTTATCGAGGCACTCCCACAACAGTACGATACCTTGGTTGGAGAACGCGGCGTTAAGCTCTCTGGTGGTCAAAAACAGCGAGTGGCAATCGCCCGCGCGATGTTAAAAGAAGCCCCGATACTAGTGCTGGATGAAGCCACCAGTGCGCTTGATAGTGAAAGTGAAGTGGCGATTCAAAAAGCCCTTGAGTCACTGATGGAAGGCAAGACGGTGATTGCGGTGGCACACCGACTCTCTACCTTGCGAAAGATGGACCGTATCCTTGTCATCGACAAGGGGGAGATTGTGGAAGATGGTACTCATGATACGCTCGCCAACGCTGGTGGACTCTACGCTACGTTGTGGGCGCATCAGGCGGGTGGGTTTATTAAATGATGCAATGAGCGTAGCGATTATGCAGAATATAGTTCTCAATTCTGGCTTTAAGCCCAGACAGAATTGCTAGAACTCTCGAACGCCTATCTGTCAGTAGTATCTTGGATAAAACGCTTTATTTTTGCCTAAAATAAGGCTATACTCGGCTCTACCTATGAGTGATGACTCACACTTATTACCTTATGCTCGACGAGCAGACTTTAAGGTTGCGCGTGCAAATGAATTGACTGGTGCAGACCGGCGGTTTTATCGCTTTTTAGAAATTGTACCCGGAGTTGCTTCTTGGGCAACGTTAATTGGGATTGTGTGGGCGTCTATTTATGCATCATTTTTTGCGGCCTATTTTATTATTGCGTTTGCAATATACTGGGTACTGAAAACCATTTTTCTGTCATATCATGTTCGGTACAACTACAAACGCCTTAAGCATCATATGGAGCTCGATTGGGGTCGTTTGATCGAGCGATTCAAATGTGATGATTATTATCACCTGATAGTTTTTCCGTACTACCAAGAACCACAAGCGGTGCTGGACGATGCTATGAAAGGTTTAGTAGCAGCAAACTACGATCCAAAAAAACTCATTGTTGTGTTAGCGGCTGAGGAGCGGGCGGGGACGGAAGCGGTTGCGCAAGCTTATGCAATTGAAAAGAAATACGCAGATCAGTTTGGTCATTTTTTAGTCACCGTTCATCCTAGTGACGTCGTTGGTGAGATCGCTGGTAAGGGGTCAAATGTGCACCACGCACTGCACAACGTCCGAGCCAAAGTAATCGACCAGGAACAAATCCCTTACGTAAAAATAATCACATCAATTTTTGATATCGATACGGTTATTTATCCGGACTACTTCAACTGCCTGATGTGGCACTTTATGACTGCAGAGCAACCACTGAAAAGTGCGTATCAACCAGTTCCGTTGTTTACGAACAACCTTTGGGAAGCCTCGGCGGTTTCCCGAGTGATGGCAATGTCTAGCACGTTTTGGCAGATGATTATGCAAGAACGACCAGAAAAAGCGGCTACCTTTTCTTCGCACTCAGTGAGTTTTCAGGCACTGTATGAAATTGGGTATGGTCAAGTTAATGTAGTGAGTGAAGACTCAAGAATTTTTTGGAATTTATTTTTAGCAAATGACGGAGATTTTGAGGTAGTTTCATTGTCGTACCCAATTGCCATGGATGCCGTGACTACCGGATCGTTGTGGGGGACGATTAAAAATATTTATCGCCAGCACCGACGCTGGACCTACGGGGTAGAAAATTGGTGTTATTTGGTATACCACTCAACCAAAAATAAAAATATTCCTTTGCGTAGAAGAATCGTAGCGTCAGTCAACATGGGGGAGGGATTTTGGTCACTGGTTACAAATCCTATTATGCTGTTTATTTTGGGTTGGGCACCAATTTTTTTGGGTACCAGGGAGTTTCATGCAACAGTGCTTTCCTATGAGCTACCAATTATGGTCCGAAACTTATTAATTATAGCCATGGGGGGACTGGTGATGTCATCGATAATCTCGCTATCACTAACGCCACCTCGGCCAGAGGGATATAGTCGATTTCATTACATTGTGATGGCGCTGCAATGGATTATGGTGCCGATTACTATGATTGTGTTTAGTGCGATTCCGGGATTAGACGCTCAGACCCGTTTGATGCTGGGTCGTTACATGGGCTTTTGGGTAACTCCTAAAAGGGTACAATAATAGATATGCCGCAAGAACCACAAATCATTGGGATGTCGAAACGACGCAGAAACTTATTTTTCTGGACACTGGTTCTGGTATTTATGTTTTTGCTGCCAGCAATGATTTTTTACACGACTGGGTATCGGCTGACTTTTGATAACGATACTCAAACTACAGTCGTCACTACTACTGGAGGCATGTACATCACAACGGCTAATCTAGAGGTCGACGTCTACCTCGATGAAGAGCAAATCAAACAACCACGGCTGTTCCGTAATGCGTATTACATTCAAAACATAAAATCTGGACAACATCGAATAGTGGTGCAAGCGCCAGAGGTGCATACGTGGGTAAAAGAATTGCCGGTTGATTCACATATTGTGATTGAAGCAGCGGCATTCAATGTACCGACAACTCCAAGGTTGCGACCAATTACAAAGTACGTAACAAGTGGTGGGTCAGCAGTGTATCAAACTGCTACTACTAGCGAGGCGATCTTTGGTACTGCTACTGCTACTAACGCGTATGTGTTCGCAACTAGTTCATCGGTGGCTGATTTTTCTATCAATCCAGAATATGAGTTTGTGGAAACTCTATTTGGTTCGTCAACCGCTACAACTACTTCAGTGTTTTCACAGTTTCTGCGGGATATGGAACGTTTCCGTTTTAGTTCACCAGAAGAACAAAATATATCAGCAACCGCGACCGCTCCACAGATAATAGAGCGCAACAATGTGGAACTACTAAGTCGCGGCCTCGAGCTCTATGCCGTGTGGCGGGGACCGGCAGATAACGTACCGTTTTATTTTTGTGTCACCAACTCAAACGCCAGCACAACTGCGTATCGATATGGACAACATGTAGCAGACGCTATTTACGCTACCTCGACGGCAACCAGCTCACCAATTTTCCTGATTGATGATCAGACATGCCGAACGGAAATTAAGCTTGATCGCCTTCGTCAAGACGTGTATTTATTTGATTTTTATCCTGGCTCATCTGATTTGGTGTTACTTCAGCTAGAAGACGGACTCTACGTTACTGAGATTGACGACCGCGCGTGGCAAAATATACAACCTCTGTATCAGGGACGAGATTTTAGGACCATCATTGCAAACGATATTATTTATATTGAAGAAAATGGTCATTTCTTTGAGATTATTCCAGAAATTGAATCATAATCAGACCGTGCTAGACTAGAAACTTATGCAAGAACCCAAAGGACACCAACACCCTATTACCCAAATGATTGATGAAATCAATCATATTTTTGCTGGTATTGGTTTTGCCTTCGCTGAAGGTCCTGAAGCTGAGACAGAGCACTACAACTTTGATCAGTTGAATGTTCCTAAAGATCACCCGTCGCGTGATATGCAAGATACTTTTTGGTTTCAACCAAAAGACGTATCTGAGCCGACTGTACTGAGAACACACACTAGTCCAGTTCAAGCGCGGTTTTTAGAAGCACAGGGCGCTCCGGCTAAAATTATCGTGCCGGGGAAAGTGTTTCGTAACGAAGCGACAGACGCCACGCACGAGGCGCAGTTTTATCAACTTGAAGGACTACACGTTGACCACAATGTGCACCTTGGTCATTTGAAGGGAACCTTGGAATATTTCTTTTCACAATTTTTTAGTGGCAAAACTGAAGTTCGCTTCCGGCCAAGCTTTTTTCCATTTGTTGAGCCTGGTGTAGAGGTGGATATGAGATTGCTCGAGGGGGAGAGTAAATTAGCTGGCAAGTGGATAGAGGTTATGGGGGCTGGAATGGTGCATCCAAATGTACTACGAGCCGGGGGAGTAGACCCGGAAGAATTTTCTGGGTATGCGTTTGGTATGGGGATCGACCGACTCGGAGTAATGAAATATGGAGTCGAAGATGTGCGAGATTTTTATTCAGGCGACTTACGGTTCGTTAATCAATTCTAAGTTATGAAAGTAAATTACGCGTGGCTAAAAGATTACGTAGGAGATGTACTGCCTGACACCGGAGAGGTGACTCGGCTGTTAACTGAGCACGCCTTTGAAATCGACGGCGTAGAGACGGTGGGAAATCATGCAGTGATCGATGTGGATGTGTTACCTAATCGGTCGAGTGACTGTTTGTGCCACCGGGGTGTGGCGCGTGAGTTGGCCACGATCCTGAACACTGATCTCAAGTATGATCCGTTTCAAGTGACACCTAATCTAGCAGCAACAGATAAAATCAAAGTCACTATTGCTGACATGCAAGCGTGCTCACGCTTTACTGCTGCGCTCATCACTGGAGTTGAGGTCAAAGAATCACCGGGTTGGCTCAAGGAGCGCCTGGAGTCACTCGGGCAGCGATCCATTAACAATATTGTCGACGCGACCAACTATGTCATGTATGCAATTGGGCAGCCACTGCACGCCTACGATGCCGACCTTTTTCCTATGGTTGACGGAGCATGGCAATTTGGAGTACGGTTTGCAACCGCTGGAGAGATCGTAGAAATTCTCCCAGAAGGTGGTAGTACGGAGCCGCGACAGGTTGAGTGTATAGGAACCGAACTCTTGATCATCGACGAATCATCAAATACCCCAATTGGACTAGCGGGAGTGAAAGGTGGGCAGTATGCCGGTGTGCACGCTGGTACTACCAACATCATCATCGAAGCAGCGCACTTCCACCCGACCATTACCCGCAAGACTGCCAGGCGCCTGGGGATAGTTATTGATGCTAGCAAACGATTTGAAAACGAACTATCACGTGACTTACCACCCTACGCCCAGCATGAAATCATCAAATTGATCGAAGACATTGCAGGAGGGGAGTACGAAGGCACTCTAGATGTCTATGCTGAGAAAAAGAGTAATCCAGCCGTACCAGTGCGGGTAGCTAAAACTAATACATTGCTTGGGCTTGCATTGTCTCAAGCGGCTATTGCAGAAATCATCGCCCGAACTGGTTCAACGGTAACAGAGCTCGAGCCAGGCGTTCTTTCGTGCACTGGACCGTGGGAGCGTACCGATCTTTTGATCGAAGAGGACTTCATTGAAGAGGTTGGTCGCCTGCATGGGTTATTAAACATTGTGTCAGTAGTACCAGAAAAGGCTACCGTGACAGAGGTTAACTCTCGTCAGTATTACAGTGAAAAAATTCGCCAGGTTCTTTTAGCTGAAGGTTTTTCTGAAGTCATTACTTCTTCTTTTCAAAACAAAGATCAGATACAGTTACAAAATGCCCTAGCAAGTGACAAGAGTTACGTCAGAAGTAGTTTGTATCCAAATATAACAGCGGTGTTAGATGCAAACTTTGCGCATACAGACTTGCTTGGTTTGTGTGCGGTGCAGGTATTTGAAATAGGGACGGTGTTTGATGGTGCTGATTCAGGTGTTAGTGAGCATGTAGCGCTCGCCATTGGGGTTCGTCAAAAAGGTAATGGCTATACTCAGAAGGACGATGTGTTGCTAGAGTCGGCTTGTGTTGCAGTTGCTGATGCACTTGGCGCGACTATTGAGTGGATGAGTAAGCAAGGGGTGGCCGAAGCCAATATTACTAAGGTTATTAACGATCTACCTGTTCCAACGAGTTACGAACCAGCCGTAGAGCGACTAACCACTACGTACTCTGCGGTATCACCGTACCCAGCGATCGCTCGAGATATTGCTTTGTGGACTGGTGCTGATTTTGAGGCCGAGCGAGTGGCTGCAATTTTGAAAGAAGCGGCTGGTAGTCTGTGTGTACGCATTGATTTGTTCGATACGTTTGAAAAAGATGAGCGAACCTCATACGCCTTTCGCCTGGTTTTTCAGTCGAACGAGCGCACCCTGACGGATAATGAGGTAGGAGGAATCATGAATACCGTCACTGAAGTGGCTACACAGAAGGGTTGGGAGGTGAGATAAGCAACAAAACAGCTAATTTTCAACACAATTAAAATTGCGTTTAGTGCTATACTACAGATATTAATTAACCCATTTACTATTCCGCATGGCAGACAAAAAACCAGAAAAAAAAGCTAAAGTTAAAGGCTACGACGCCTCTTCCATTTCGGTCCTTGAAGGGCTTGATCCAGTGCGCAAGCGTCCAGGGATGTATATTGGTACCACAGGACCAACTGGGTTACATCACTTGATTTGGGAAGTGTTCGACAACTCGCGCGACGAAGCGATGGGTGGATTTGCTGACCGGGTCGAGGTGACATTACTACCAGATAACTACATCCGGGTGGTTGATAACGGTCGAGGGATTCCGGTTGATAAGCATAAGCAAAGTGGCTTGTCGGCGCTTGAGACGATCCTTACTATTTTGCACGCGGGTGGAAAATTTGGTGGGGAAGACTCTGGTTATAAGGTGTCTGGAGGTTTGCATGGAGTAGGGGTGTCCGTAGTAAATGCCTTGTCAACTCATTTGGTAGCTGAAATTCATCGGGATGGCGGATCGTTTATCCAGGAATATAAAATTGGTGTGGCGCAAACAAAACTAAAAAAAGTCGGCGCCAGCAAAGAGACGGGTACCTCGATCACCTTTCAGGCAGATCCAAGTATCTTCCCAGAAATAAAATTTGACTGGAAATACATTGTCAATCACTTACGCCAGCAAGCGTACTTGGTTAAGGCTATGAGGATGACTGTGATCGATGCCAGAGGGATCGATGACATCATCGGTAAAAAATACGAGTGGCAAGGGAAGCGATATTTGTCTGATGACCATCTACCAGTACCACATCAGACCTTTTACTTTGAAGGTGGGCTACGTTCACTTGTTGCCTTTAATAACTCATATCAAAAGCCGGTTCACAAAAATATTTTCTACGTAGAAAAAAACGACGTGAGTCCGGAGGTGATGTCAGTTGAAGTGGCGCTCCAGTATGTAGATGATATTTCGCCTCGGATCACTGCGTTTGCTAATAATATTTATAATCCAGAACACGGAACTCATATTACGGGATTTAAAACAGCCCTTACTCGTACGCTCAACAACTACGCCAAAAAGAATAATTTCTTTAGTGTTAAAGACAAAGACACTGGTTTTACCGGTGACGATGTACTTGAAGGAATCACTGCTGTTGTGTCGGTAAAGATGCCTGAGATTCAGTTTGAAGGTCAAACTAAAGCTAAGCTTGGATCGGTTGAAGCCCGTGGTGCAACTGAGTCTGTGTTTTCTGAGGCGTTTGCAATGTTCTTGGAAGAAAATCCAGATGATGCAAAAGCCATGATCAATAAAGTGATCTTGGCGGTAAAAGCAAGAAAAGCAGCTAAAGCAGCCAAAGACTCAGTGCTTCGAAAAGGGGCACTCGAAGGAATGTCACTCCCCGGCAAGTTGGCAGACTGTCAAAGTAAAAGAGCTGAAGACTCAGAATTATTTATTGTTGAGGGAGACTCAGCCGGTGGTAGTGCAAAAATGGGTCGCGACCGTAAGACGCAAGCTATTTTGCCTTTACGAGGGAAGATATTGAATGTTGAGCGAGCACGTATTGATAAGATGTTGGCGAGTGAGCAGATCAAAAATCTCGTGATTGCACTCGGGACTGCGATTGGTGATGTGTTTGATGTGTCAAAGTTGCGTTATCACAAGATAATTATTGCCACTGACGCAGACGTCGATGGAGCGCATATCAGAACTTTGTTACTGACACTATTTTTCCGGTATTTTAGACCGCTGATTGACGAGGGGTATGTATACATCGCTATGCCGCCTCTGTACAAGATTCAAAAAGGTAAAGAAACTCGTTATGCCTTTACCGATGCAGAAAAGTTTGCGATCTTAAAAGACATGGGTGAAGAGGTGACTGAATACGAAGAAGATATAGCTGAAGCAGAAGATGGTGAAGAAGAAGTAGATGCGGTCGTAAAGAAGGGTGGTAAGGCTCGAATCCAACGGTACAAAGGGTTGGGTGAAATGAATGCCGAAGAGCTTGGTGAAACTACAATGAACATCAATAATCGTATTTTGAAACAGGTAACTATTGACGACGCACTAGCGGCTGACAGGGTCTTTGATATCTTAATGGGTACTGATGTGCCAAGTCGAAAGAGCTTTATCCAAAATAATGCAAAAACGGCAAATCTAGATATCTAATCGGTGTTGGTACGTTATAACAAATCATCAAAAAGCCGCGACGATGTCGCGGCTTTTGATGTCTGATTTATTGCTGTTACGATTGGGCAAATCCAACTGTTTGTGAAAATGAGTCATTTCGACTATTTCTATCTGTTGTTTCGTCAATCGATAGTTCAAATGTGTGTACGAGCGACTGTCCAACTGGGAAGCCAATTGTGAGAACTGCTCGTTCGTTAGGTTTTAGTTCAGTTTGAGCAACTGACTCATAGGTATCACCATTTGGAAGTTCGATAGTGAAAGTCCAGTCACGGGACGTTTTAGTACCAAAGTTTTTGACAGCAAATTGAATTGCTCCGTCCTCACCTCTGCTCGCGACGCCGGGAACAAAAGATTGATTAGTGATGGTACCAACCGCAATGTAGGATGCTCCTAGATCAGTATATCCGTTGGGATCAGAGACTGGAATCGCATAGGCAAAGGTTTGAGTATAGGTAGGGGTGGTTGGGGTTGGGTCAACCGTCTCTTCTGAAACGTTGCCGGCTTCCTCATTTGACTCCGTGTCGGCTGCCGTCTCTTCTTCGGTTTCTTGTGTCGGCTCTAGGGTTAACTGATTGTTGATATCAGTGTTAACTACCGTCACTGTGTCAGATCCCATGGCTCGTGGCTCTGAATCGTCGGTACGCAAGAATGCGATTGTGTATGGTACATCTGCGTATCGATTTTTTTCTGAGTCGACAGTAAAGTTGAGGGTGCTAGTGTCACCCACGTTGTAGTTTGTGTCACAGTCAATTGGTCGTACTCCAGCTTCAATAACTTGTGCTAGTGCTACACCATCAACGCATTCATACGAAAAGGTGTATGAACCATTGGAATTTACCTTACTCCATACAACCTCAACCGTTTCGCCAGTATTAATTAGAGATGTGCTATTACTCAGGGTGAGGGTGCCGACTTCAAACTCGGCATCAATAATTGATTCTTGGTTTTGGTTGACACTTTCAGCCAGGGAAGCGACAGAACTAAGTGCGCTTGGGAATAGATGCACCATCTGAATAGCTAGCCAAGAAATTATTAGTAAGACGGCAATAAATCCGGCAATAGCCAGAGACTTTAAAATAGTATCTTTTTTCTCGGGTGATACGTTGTTTGTTTCCATAATGTTCGGGATAGTAGCATAGATGTTATTCTTTGTCAATGATAGAAAGTGCTACCTTGCGTTTGGTATTACCTCAATGCATTGACATTTATTGAATAAGTGTTAAAGTATGCACTATACCTATGAACTGGCAACTAACTATTGATACAGTGCTACAAAATAAAATTCGCTTTTTTGTCGGGTTTTTTGTGGTATTTACTATGTCATACACGTTCTTATCAATCGTAGACTTTTTGCCGGAGCCACCGAGTAATCAATCGCCTGAGGAGGTTAAGGAGCTCACTGAAGAGGATCGAGAGCGGATGTCTGATGAAACAGACGTGCTCCAGTCAGCGCCTGATGAACAACTCAACATCGGTATTATTGAGACAATAGACCAAGAGATTGATGCTGAGACCGCATTTACACCAGATATGCCGGTCAGCATGTATATTGAAGCACTCGATCGTGAAATTACCGTGCTCAACCCGATTTCGCGTAATATTGTTGACTTAGACACAGCGCTACTCGATGGGGTGGTTCGTCATCCAGATTCCGCAACACCAAATCAAGATGGGAATGTCTTTATTCTTGGACACTCAAGTTATTTACCAAACGTTTTTAATCCCAATTTTCAGGTATTTAATGGTATTCAAAATCTAGAATGGGGAGATGTGATCACACTTACGTCTGAAGGTTTTGTCTATACTTATCGGGTAGAAAAAGTCTATAAAGCAAAAGCTTCTGATGTCGTGGTGCCAATTGCAGATACTGGTAAAATGCTCACTTTGGCAACCTGCAATAGTTTTGGTAGTACTGACGACCGATATATTGTCGAAGCAACTCTCCAGACGACAACAGCCACGTAGGTACTTGACAAAATAGTAAATATAGTACATTATATATTGAATTACATAGTTCTTGTTATTGGAGTTGCGTTTTATGCGTCATGACACCAGTTCTTGCACAGTCTCAGTTATCGTAAGTTTGCTTACTCTTTCGTATCTTCATTTGTAGGTGAGAGTATTAACCTTAGGAATTAAAAATTTATTATGTTTTCAAAAAATATGAAGCAAATACTGTTTGCCTGTCAAGCGATACTGATCGCTGGTGCATTTTTGATTGTGCCGATGACAGCTTTTGCGACACAATCTCCCGATTTTGGGTTTTCGACCAATTTTCCATCATTCGATTCTTCGTTTGACTTTGGTTTTGATGATGTTGATTGGGATAGTGGCTCTGGTGTTAGTACTGGCGGAGTGACCAGCTGTAAGGTGCTTGCGAGTGCCCCAGTCGTAGATTTTGGCGAATCTGTCACCATCAGTTGGGAAACTGAGGGGTTTGATTCAATCAAAATTGAGGTAGATGGAGTAGTTGTTGCTAACAGTGGTACTGCCAATGGTCAGATAACATTTGATAACATTCAAGAAGATACTACCTACCGCCTAGTGGCGACTAATGCAAATGGAGATACATGTAGACAAACAGTTACAGTTGGGTGTTTTGTGCCAGTCACACCTCCTACCTGCGAATCATTCAACATTACCGAACCAGTTGTTGAGTCAGAAGGAAACATGACATTCTCATGGCAAACAACCAACGTTTCTAACGTGTCATTTAATAATGGCATTGGCTCAGTAGCAACAGTCGACGGTGTGAATCAAACCTTTACCGCTCCTGCAGCTGTTGGTGTATACACATATGTTTTGACTTTTGACGGCAACACGAACAATAGTTGTGTTGATACGGTTGAGGTGAAAGAAGATACAAAAGTAGCAACGGTTGTTGCGCACAAAATTGTCTGTACTGACGAAGCTCAACTACCAAATTGGGGAGCTGGCGGACCAGATATCACTGCAAGTACAGCAGCTGATTGGGTAGCTGCTAATAATTCTTGTTCGTTTGCATCAGGTTGGGAATTTGAATGGGCTACTGATCAGTCTACTGATCCGGGTGACACTCTTATTGGTCGAGCTGGATCACCATGGAATGTATTTGGACCAACAAACGCAAATGGACGAACGCAAGTTGCTCTTGATCTAACAACTCTAACCCCAGGAAGAATTTGGTTCCGTGAAGTATTGCAAACTGGATTTATTCCTTTCACACATGGCCAAAACGGACGGACCAATGTCGACAATGTATCAGCTGAATTTTACTGCGATACGGATGTGATTAACTATGACAACCTGGACTTTGTTGAAGGATTGGAAAAAGATCAGACATACTACTGTATTGCATTTAATGCACCAGTTGTAGAAACTCCGGCACCAGCATGTGTTGATTTTACTGCAACCCCTGAAACTATCACCTTAGGTGAAGAGAGTATCCTTAGTTGGGAGGTCAAAAATGCTACTCAAATCGGCATCAACAATGGTGTTGGTGACGTAACCGGAAGTACTTCAATATCAGTGCGACCAAGTGTTTCGACCGTTTACAAGCTAACCGTGATCGGAGTAGACGGTACTACACCTGATACTTCATGTACGGTGCCAGTGACTGTCCTGCCAGTACCAGTTTGTGAAGACCTAGCTGCAGACAATTACCAAGATCCACTACCGTGTGTATACCCACCAGCAACCACGCCTGAAATTACTATTATCAAAGATGATACGACCAACAAAGATGATACTCAAGCCGTAGTAGTAGGTGGAACCGCAAACTTTGAAATCTTTGTCACAAATACCGGAAACGAAGATCTTGTGAATGTGGTTGTTACTGACCCGCTTGAGCCAAGTTGTAACAAAACAATTGGTACACTAGTTGTCGGTGCATCTGACACTATCACCTGTAGTACAACTAATGTACAAAGTGCGTTCACGAACGTTGTTAATGTAACCGGTGATTCTGCAATCGATGGTCAATCTGTGGACGATACTGATCCAACAGATGTCACAGTCATAGAACCAGCTGTATTTACGTGTACTAATAATGTGAGCTTTACAGCATCTGACACTTCTATTGATCGCGGTCAATCAAGCGAACTAACATGGAGCGTGACTGATGCAGACACCGTCGCTGTCTCAAGAATTAACGCAACTGGATTGACTGGCACAGAAACTGTGTCACCAACCTCAGATACTAGATACGTTCTGACAGCAACGAAGTCAGGGTTTGAACCAATTGATTGTCCACTTACCGTTAATGTTTCTACTGGCGGCGGTGGCGGAGGAAGTTCAACACCGCGGTGTGAACTAGACATCTCAGATACCAAGATTAATCGAGGTGATGAAATTACTCTTACCTGGAGTTCAAGTCGAGCGCGAGAATTAATCCTAAGCGATGATCGAGGTAATGTACTTGTTACCACAGAAGACAAGCTTAATGATGAAAAAGACGATTTATTTGACGGTGAGATTACCCTTAAGCCAACTCGAAATACTGAATATACGCTACGAATTGAGCGTGGATCGCAAGATCGAGAGTGTACAGTTGACGTAGAGATGGATGATGAGATTGTAGTACTGCAAACTCGAGATCAAGCACCACTTGTGGCAGGGATCTCACTAACTGAGGTACCATACACAGGATTTGAAGCTGGTACATTTATGACATTCCTCTTCTACGCACTACTAGTAGCCTGGGCTTTATACATCACGTATGTATTAGTGATTCCAAAGACAATGTTGGCAACAGCTCCAGCTTTGGTGACGCCTAAAGATGCAGCTACCTATATGGCGACGGCAGAAAAAATCAGACCAGATGTATTTTCACCAATGTCTGCCATGCAAACAGCAACGTCAACACCGACAGCTCCCACCGCTGCTGCCCCGGCAAACTTGCCAGTCGCTGCAATGCCAGCAACTGTAGAAGTCGAACAGGATACTGTGCAGACTGATGTTGCAACTGATCTAGAAAATCAAGCGCACCTACAACAAGCGTTACTCTCAAGTGGTGCAGTGCAGTCATTGATGGTAATGACTACCGAAGCTAATCGGTCAGAGACACTCAAGCAAATCATTGCTGATGCTAAAGGAGCATACCCGCTTGAAGATGGCTGGGTAGTGATCAATCAGACTCGTCTGACCGAGCTGACTTCAGCTCCAGCGTTGCCAACCGCAACAGCGGTAACCGGCAATAGTTCACTTGCGGAAGCAATTGTAACGGGAAACATTGTTGCAGCGTACGACATGATTGGAGACCGACCGATGTTGTCGCTCGCTGATGCTGCCGCTGATCTAGATACACTATATCGTAACCGAAAGGGCGCGAGTGAATCAGTATCAGATCTACTTACATCAAGTACTTCAGGTATGACCGATCAACAAATTGCCGATATGATTGCTGCGTTGACTGGAGCGCTTGATGGAACGTACACCGATGAAGCTTCAGCCGTGAAAATGGCGATTATGAAAGCGGTGAAGATTACAGCGTAATAAGCAAAAGTAATCTAAGACAAACAAACCGGCCGGCACCCTAGGGTGCCGGTCGGTTTTGTTTAATCCTGTACTACCTCTCCACTTCTTTATACGTTTGCTTCACCAGCTAATTTCACTAGCAAGTCATCAA
>Ga0136601_1000278_pt1 | contig 24390 bp, 21 predicted proteins | sample AntRauMFilla2699_FD_181020 | JGI IMG/M metagenome (GOLD analysis project Ga0136601, IMG submission 181020) | Saline lake microbial communities from Rauer Islands, Antarctica - Metagenome Filla 2 #699 | ecosystem: Environmental > Aquatic > Non-marine Saline and Alkaline > Saline | place...
ATCATGTCCATCACCTAGTCGAATACGTTTCGTATCGGTTCCCCAGTTTCGGCAACCTTTTGGAATAACTGTGTTATCACCTCACCTGTCCGAATATTTACGATAACCACGTCAGTGCAGTTCTCGGTATTGTCTACCTGGAGGTATACAACTGATCGCTTCCCACCATCCTCAAGTACACCACAGCTAGCGAAAAATATCATAAATACTGCTAAAAAACGAAAGATTTGTGAATATTTCATCACAGCCTCCTGTGTTATTTAATTGTTAATTTATTTATCTAATATAGTAGTATCACTAATATATCAATATGTCAAGCTTTAGTCACCCGTCCAATTCTAGTACAAAATAAGCCAATTCCAACCTTTAATATACTTTCCACTTTCTACTTTTAACTTTATAACTATTAGCAGGTATCATGTATCTATAATGGTACTTTTTAACGAAACCGATCAAAAGAAAAAGCTTTCTGCCTTCCGAAAAAGGGAAGATGAGCATCTTGCTCAGCAGAAAGCTTCTCAAAGTGACTACTCTTACGTAGATTTAACAGGGATATCTATCGATACTGATGCCTTGCAGCTAGTTGATGAAAAAACGGCTCGTGCTGCTAATATTGCAGTCTTTGGCAAGGTTGATAAGAAATTACATATAGCCTCTCATGATCCGGACACTGATGCTGTTCAATCAGTATTGTATAAATTACAGAAAGCTGGTTGGCAAGCAGAGTTATATATTGCCTCACGAACAAGTCTTCAGAAGGCTCATAGTTACTATGCTGATATCTCTAACTCAGAGCGAAGCGAGGCAGGAAAAGTATCCTTTACTGAAAGTGCTGGTTCTAAGTTACTAAATTCAAGCCCAAGTAGAAAAGAAATAATAAGCTTTATTGAAAGTGCTCTCAAAAAATCCACCGATACAACCGACATGGTTGAAGGAATTATTGCCGGAGCAATCGCTATGAAAGCATCCGATGTACATATTGAATCTGGTGAAAAAGAAATTGTAATTCGTATGCGTATTGATGGAGTTTTACAGAAAGTGACTGATATTTCAGACAAGATTTATAAACTCCTCCTCTCTCGTATAAAACTTCTGTCTGGAATGAAGTTAAATATAAAAGATGAGGCTCAGGACGGACGTTTTAGTATTCGAATTAAAGATAATGATACCGAAATAAGAACATCGGCTGTTCCTAGTACATACGGAGAAGCAATCGTAATGAGAGTTTTAAGTAAATCTGCATTAGATGTATCCATGGAGAATCTTGGTATGCAGCCGCATTTCCTTCGACTTATCCGTCGCGAAATAAATAGACCAAAAGGATTAGTGCTTAATACCGGACCAACTGGTTCCGGAAAAACCACCACACTGTACTCGTTTCTAAAAGAAATAAATAAACCAGGTTTTAAAACTATTACTATTGAAAATCCAGTAGAGTATCATCTTGATAATATTACACAGACACAAGTAGATCCTGATGATGATTACACCTTTCATGATGGTCTGAAAGCAGCCATGCGACAAGACCCAGATATTATAATGGTTGGCGAAATTCGGGATGATGATACTGCAAAAACGGCCATACAAGCAAGCTTAACTGGTCACCGAGTATTTTCAACACTTCATACCAATGATGCAGCCGGGACTTTTCCACGACTCGTTGAATTAGGTGTCAAAGAAAATCTTATCGGTCAAGCTGTGAATGTTGTAATGGCGCAACGACTCATCCGTACACTATGCGATGATTGTAAAAAGAAGAAGGATATAACCGGTGAAGATAAAGAAACTATTGAATCTATTCTTAAGGATATCCCTAATCCTGATGAATATAGCGATACAATTACAAAAGATTATATGTACGAAGCGGTCGGGTGTGCAGAATGTAATAATACTGGCTATCGTGGGCGAATTGGTGTTTTTGAAGCCATTATTATTGATCAGACAGTATCTCAGCTTGTTCAAGAGAACTCTTCTGATCCACAAATAAGAGAGTATGTATCAAAAAAACAGAAAATGTTGACATTGGCTCAGGATGGAGTTCTTAAAGTTTTATCAGGTATTAGTGATTTAAATGAGTTGAAACGAGTTATTGATATTGATCAAAGTACTCAAAAATTTATTTAATAACCTGTCTAGTTGTGATTTATGTATAATGATTATATATGGAAACAACCGAGAAAGATGGAAATAACTCATTCTTGGATGCCACACTACGCCCAAATACATGGGAGAATTATATTGGGCAGAAAAAAACGAAGGGTAATTTAAAGATTCTTTTACGTGCTGCAAAAGAGCGCGGTCATGCGCCTGAGCATATTCTTTTTCATGGTCCACCTGGTCTTGGTAAAACAACATTAGCACATTTAATTGCTAATGAAATTGGTGCTCAGATGCGTGTGACTTCTGGGCCAGCTATTGAAAAGGTTGGTGATCTGGCATCTATTATTACTAACCTCAATGAGCACGACATTCTTTTTATTGATGAAATACATCGTCTAAATACTGCTATTGAGGAAATTCTTTACCCAGCCATGGAGTCAGGCCAGCTTGATATTGTAATCGGTAAAGGACCGTCCGCTCGTACTATTCAGCTTGATCTCCCCCCTTTTACTATTGTGGCAGCCACGACACAGGCTGCTCAGGTTTCCTCACCACTTCGTAGCCGTTTCTCTGGTGGTGTTTATCGTCTTGATTTTTATGATACTTCGGAAATAAAACAAATCCTGAATCGATCGGCTGAAATTCTTGGTTTGGATGCTGATGATGATGCTCTTGAAGAAATTGCGCAGCGAAGTCGCTACACACCACGAACCGCCAACTACTTCCTTAAACGCTGTCGTGATTTTGCACAAGTTAATCAGACAGACCTTACAAAAGAAAGTACACGAAAAGCCTTGGATCTTCTGGCAATTGATGAGCGTGGACTTGGTGATGATGACCGGCGAGTACTAGAAACAATTATTGATAAGTTCGATGGTGGCCCAGTTGGAGTAAAAACGTTAGCAGCAGCTATTGCTGAAGACTCGAGCACTATTGAGGAAGTATATGAACCGTACTTGATGCGTGAAGGTTTTTTAGAAAGAACTTCACGCGGGCGCGTTGCTACCGCTCGTGCCTATGCACATCTTGGACATAATGTTCCAAAAGACAGAGAGTTAAATCAATAAGACATGCATACAAAAACGTTTTCTTTATTATATAATACAAGAATACTATGTCAGGACACAATAAATGGTCAAAAATAAAACGTAAAAAAGGAAAAAAAGACCAGGAAAGAAGTAAGATTTTTTCAAAGCTTGTTGATCAAATCCAGACCGAAGCCAAGCGGTGTGGTGGTGATATGGCTGACCCTGGTCTTCAGCAGGCTATCGCTGAGGCAAAGGAGGCTAATATGCCAAAAGATAATATTACTGATGCTATTGAACGAGCCATTACTGCGGCTGAAGGTTCAGAAGAAATCACGTATGAAGCCTACGGCCCAGGTGGTGCGCAGATAATTATCGAGTCAGAAACTAATAACCGAAACAAATCAGCTGCCGAGATTAGACACATCCTTTCCGATTATGAGATCAGTTTAGCTAAGCCTGGAGCAGTAATTTGGGCTTTTGAAGAAAATCGTAATGATGACGGATACCGAAACTGGATTCCACAAAATAAAATATCTCTTCATGAAAAAAGTCAGGTAAAATTAAATAAAATTATTGATGAATTAAATGAAAACGAGGAGGTTAGAAAGGTGTTCACAAACATTTCTTAGTATGAAAATTATTTCAATTGATCCTGGGTATGGTCGTTGTGGAATTGCGATTGTTTCAGGTAATGCAAGTAAGCAAGTATGTGAATACTCAGACTGTATTGAAACTAACAGTAAAACAGATTTCACAGAACGACTTCAAATAATCTGTCAGCAGATAGAAAAGGTTATTCAAAAACACCAACCAGACGGTTTAGCGATTGAGAAACTCTTCTTTAATCGAGCCACCACTACTGCTATGAAGGTAGCTCAAGTAAAAGGTGCAATTATTTTAACAGCACTAGCGGCTGATATTACCATATATGAGTATGCACCAAAAGAGATCAAAATAGCAGTTACTGGTTACGGAAATAGTCCTAAACAACAGATGATATTAATGACATCACAACTTGTGAATGTTCGGGATAATGCTAAGCATGATGATGAGTATGATGCGGTAGCTGTTGGTATCACCTGCCTTGCTCATGAGGGGTAAAAAACTAAATAACCACTTTTACAAACCTATGCTTACCAATCTTAAAGTTCGTCGTCTTAGTCACTTCTAGGGCAGGATTTGTAATCTTCTTTCCAGTATCGAGATTAGTTATAGCCCCCTGCTCAACCAAGCGACGGAACTGTGACTTACTTGGGACCACATCAACATCATTAAGAAGATCAGCTAGTTGGGCACCTTTTTGGGCTGAAATTTCCTCAGCGTTACTAGAACTTTCGTTTTTTGAAAATGTACTAATAAAATCTTTTTCAGCCAACTTACTTGCTTCTTCACCATGAAAAATTTTTGTAACCTCAGATGCAGCCCTTTTTTTTGCTTCAAAAGGGTGACCTGAAATTATATCTTCAATTTCATCAAGAGAAACCCTGGTGTTATTTACAAGAATTATTTCTGTCATTTCATCCGGTTGTGACATTATAGCCCCATACATATCAAATGCGTCAGCATTAAGAAAAACACCGGTACCCTGGCTTTTACTCATAAGATTACCTGTTTTAGGATCTTCCATAAGATTAACAGCAACAACAAACTTTTCTTTACCTTGTTTTTTTAAAAGATCACGACCGATGAGGGCATTAAATGTCTGATCAGTACCACATAGCTCAGCATCGACATCCAACACCACACTATCGTACCCCTGCATAAGTGGGTAAAGGAATTCATGTAGATAGATCGGTTTTTCTTCCTCAACACGACGAGTAAACATATCTCGAGCAATCATTTGTTGAACTGTAAAATTTGAAGCCAGGTTAATCACGTCTGTAAATTTAAGCTTAGATAACCACTCACTATTAAAAACTATTTCTGGTGGATTTTTTTCTGCCCCAAAATTCATTAGTGGTTTTATCTGCTCGAGCCACTGATCCACGTTTTCTCTTACTTGATCAGTTGTTAGCTGATCTCTGGCAACTATTTTATCGGTTGGATCACCAATTTTTGCGGTGAAGTCACCAAATAACACAAAAACTTGATGCCCAAGCTGACGAATCTCTTCCAGTAGTATGTAGTTTTTTGCATGAGATAAATGTAAAGCTGTCGATGTTGGATCTGCACCAATGTAAATTTTCATCGGATCACTGCTTAAAAGACGCTCTCGGAACGCTTCTTTTTCGGGCAGTATATTTACTATAACCCCACGTTCTATAATGTCATCAACTCGCTTCTCTCTTTCTTTTTTTTCTGTTTTATTCATAAATTAAAACTCCTGATGATTGAATATTTTTATTAATTAACGTATCCTAAAAATAGTTAATTGTTTTACTCCTTATTTAATAAGTATATGCGAAAGCAGTCAAAAACCAAAGAAAGACTTATCAATGTAGTGAAAATTTTCCTTGTTTTCTCTATTTTGATGGCTGGCGGAGCTTTTATTTGGGTATCAACCTTCAATATTCCTGATTTTGACTCTTTTACAAACCGTCAGGTACAGCAGTCTACTAAGATATATGACAGAACAGGTGAAATCGTACTTTATGATCTTAATAGAGATATCCGTCGTACTCGTGTAGATCTTGATGAAATATCAGAAAATTTAATTCATGCCTCCATAGCGATTGAGGATAGTAGCTTCTATAAACATCACGGAATTGAACCAACGGCTATTCTGCGGGCTGTTTTAACTAATCTTCGTAGCCTCCAATTCGAGCAAGGAGGGTCTACTATTACTCAACAAGTAGTTAAAAATACACTATTAACCTCAGAGAAAACCATTCCACGAAAACTTAAAGAGTGGATCTTGGCAATCAGGATAGATAGTGAGCTTGATAAAGACACTATTTTAGAAATTTATCTTAATGAAACCCCTTATGGAGGGCGTGTGTATGGCGCTGAGGAAGCTGCTGATCGATACTTTGGTAAGGCAGCTAGTGATCTATCAATAACTGAATCCGCGTATCTTGCTGCGCTTCCACAAGCACCTACCTACTACTGGAATAACCGTGATCAGTTGGAGAAACGTAAGGATAAAGTTTTGCAGGAAATGAGAAGTAATGGATTTATTACCAATAATGAATACGTAGAAGCATTAAAAGAAGAGGTTACCTTCTTAAGCCGAGGAGATACTTCAATACGAGCACCTCATTTTGTTTTTTATATTCAAGAGTATCTCGAAGAACGATACGGAACTTCTGGTATCGAACGCCAAGGACTTAAGGTTGTAACTACACTTGATTACAACCTTCAGCAGCAGGCTGAGAAAATTTTAGCAGAGTATGGAGAAGAGAATGACCGGCGCTTTAATGCCTCAAACGCATCCTTGGTTGCTATTAACCCTAAAAATGGACAGATAATATCGATGGTAGGTTCTCGTGAATATAATAATGAAGAAATTCAAGGTAACTTCAATACTGCTACATCACCTCGTCAGCCTGGCTCATCATTCAAGCCTTTCGTTTATGCAACGGCTTTTAATCGTGGTTACACCCCTAATACGATTGTTTTTGATCTGCCAACACAATTTTCAGTCAACTGCAGCCCATCTAAACTAACAAGTGATGATGGGTGCTTTTCTCCCGGTAATTATGATGAGCGGTTCCGTGGACCAATATCACTACGAGACGCATTAGCACAATCAGTTAATGTTCCAGCCGTAAAAACCTTTCATTTAGCCGGTATGAATGACTCATTAGATACCGCTACTAATATGGGAATAAGTACATTAAATAAAGATACAAATGAGTATGGATTATCGCTCGTACTAGGCTCTGGAGAAGTTACGTTACTTGAAATAACTAGTGCTTATGGTGTATTTGCTAATGATGGTATTCGTCATCCATATACAGGAATTATACGCATCGAGAATGCAGAAGGTGATGTTCTGGAAGAATTCGAAGAAAATCCAGAGCAGGTGATTTCAAGTAATACAGCTCGTTTAATTAGTGATATATTATCTGATAATGTGGCTCGAACCCCATCCTTTGGATCAAATTCACCGCTTTTTTTCCCCAACCGAGATGTTGCTGCTAAGACTGGTACCACTAATAATTACTTAGATTTATGGACAATTGGATACAGCCCAACAGTGGCTGTTGGTGTTTGGTCTGGAAATAACGATAACTCACCAGTAAATGGTGAGGTTGCCGGGTTTGTTGTTGCGCCAATGTGGCAGGAATTCATGCAGATTGCTATAGAAGAAATGGGAGAAGAAACATTCAAAACTCCACAACAGGAGAATGTATCTAATTTTAAACCTATACTGCGCGGTGAATGGCAAGGGGGTTACTATAACGAAAATCTACTTATTGGTGGGATTCACAACATTCTTCACTGGGTAAATAAAAAGAATCCTCGTGGTCCAATTCCATCTAACCCAACCACTGATCCACAGTATGAAAACTGGGAGTACTCAGTACGTAAGTGGGTGGAGGGAGATGATTTTAATGAGGTGAAAGATGATATTACAAACCCGAGTATTGATTCATTTGATTCCAGTACAGCATCAGAATCTTTCCTTGTAGTAACTACAAATTTACAACCTTCTTATAGTAGAAACCAACGTGTTCGTATTGAGGCTAAAAATACTAATACTATTGACCAACTAGAGTTATATATAAATGGGAGTCAGATTGATATAGATGAAAGTCAGCCGTTCTCTGTTTCATTTACGCCAGATAAAGTTAGTGGTATTGAAGAGGGTGATAATACATTACTAATCAGAGGTACTGACAAGAATAATAATCAAGAAGAAATAGTGCACATTTTCTCCATTGACTAATTTTAGTGCAAATCGGAAATTTTTTTATTTATGAGTTCTTCTTTTAGATTTTCTAAAATAGCCTCCTTATGAATATGAATTTGTGATCGTAGTAATGGTGATGTATCTACACGTATTCGTCCGTTCTGGTATGTAATAGACTCAATTGGTACCGACACACCAACCACGTCCTTAATCGCTACAACGACCTGTTTACGGACGCTATGGTCCGGTGCAGAGAGTGTGTACTTCTCTAGAATCTTATCTATAGGAATCTCCATAAGAGTGAGTATCTAATTACTCATCGGCATTACAAGATACTGAAATGATTGATCTCCTTTAGGTTTAATTACCATTGGTGCATCTGGGGAAAGATTTAACTCCACCTCACTTGTTGAAATAGATTGAAAGACGTCAGTGATGTAACGGTGGTTAAACTGAACAGTCATTTCATCACCACTTATATCGGCTTGAATACTTGTTGTGTTTTCACCAATATCAGTATTACTAGTTGTTAATTCAAGTGTTTTATTTTCGGAATTAGTTGTTATGGTTAATTGATTAAATTTATCAGAAAATATATCGGAAATTCGTAATGAATTAGAAAGTTCATTTACAGATATATCCACCGAAACACTGGAGCTTTTAGGGATAATTTTTTTATAGTCAGGAAAAGAACCCTCAATAAGACGACTTGATATGTATGTATCCCCTGTTGCTAGCGTAACTTGGTTTTTACCGACAGTTATGACAGCGTCTTCATCAATATCACTAATAATACGTATGATCTCAGCCACATTTCTGTGTGGAATTAGTATGGAAAGTTCCTTAATATTAGTATCAGTTATCACCTTCTCTGCTAATCTAAATGAGTCAGTTGCAACAAAGTAGAGATCACCTTCTTTGCTGGACATATACACGCTAGAAAGCTCAGGTTTCATACTTGATGGTGACGCAGCGTACCACACTGATTTAAAACCACTGGCTATTTTTTGGGTAGATATTTCAGTCTTAGTTCCGGACTCAACGGTAGGTATGGAGGGGAACTCATCATCCTCGCGAGTTTTAATTTCCGTATCAGACGTACTGCTAAAAATACGTAGAGTTTTACCATTGTACTCAAGCTCCACAGAACCATCGGTGGGTAGGTGTGAGAGGTACTGAGACAGAATACTGGCCGGTACCGCAACCCTACCTGGCTCATCAACTTTTACAGGAATAGTTATCTCTACTCCAATATCAAGGTTGGTTGCTCGTACGTGTAATTTATTATTCACAACCTCTAAAAGAAGACATTCTAATACAGGAAGGCTGGCTTTCTTCGTAGTAATTCTTTCAGTCTTAGCTACTGCAACTTTTAATTTATCGAGTACGCATTTGATTTTCATATATCTATTGTTACATATTGATTACTTGATTTCTATAAGTAACTTCCGTGTTAGTTGATAAGAAATAAGAAGTTACTATATATAAATAAACTATATTTATTATTATGTCTGTGGATTATGTGAAGTGTTTTTAATAAATTACTATGAATAGGCGTATACTTTGTAAAAGTTGTTAATAAATAGTAACTTTAAAACTAGTAAAACCTGCTGAAATTTTTTGGCAGTACAAAATAGTGTGTGGAGAACTTTATTATTTACACAAGTAATTAACATACATTACCTAATCTATACAGTACTTTTCCACGTAAATATCAACATAGATTAAAAACCTCTCTATAGAAGTGACCTGATTTGATTCAATTCACGAACTAACTCTCCATCAGTCTTCAACTCATCCTTAATTTTTTTATAGGAATGTATGACAGTTGTGTGATCCCGACCTCCAATCTTCTCCCCTATTGCCGGGTAAGCAAAACTATAATCTTCACGAAGTATAAACATCACAACTTGACGAGGTTTTACAATATTACGCTTCCTTGTTTTTGAGTATATTTTATCTTCCTCAATATTATAGAAATTACTTACTGTTTGTATGACATCTTCGATATTAACTACTTTTTGAGAACTCACATTATCCTTTATTAGTCGTTTAATATCCGGCAAGGTAAGATCACCACCAGATACTTCAGACTGGATAGCAATCGCATTTAAAGCACCCTCTAATTCTCGAATATTACGCTTGATTGAGTTTGCAATATACTCAAGTGCATCATCAGAAAGTGTTATATCCCTTTCATTAGCTTTCTTTTTTAAGATAGCTATACGAGATTCATGTTCTGGCGGTGAAATATCTACTATCATTCCAGCATTAAATCGTGATTTTAGACGATCCTCCATATCTTTAAGATAATTTGGATGCATGTCAGAAGAAAAAATGATCTGCTTATCATTATCATAGAGAGTATTAAAGAGGTGAAATAATTCTTCTTGAGTCTTTTCTTTTTTAGAAAGAAACTGGATATCGTCCATTATCAGGAGATCATATTGGCGGTACTTTTCTTTAAACTGATTAACTTTATTATTCTTTACAGAGTTAATGTAATCAACAGCAAATTTCTCCGACGTAAGATAGTACGCTTTTTTATTACTGTTTTGGGTAAAGTGATTTCCAATTGCTTGAATAAGGTGGGTTTTACCAAAGCCTGTTTTTCCATATATAAAGAGAGGGTTGTAAGCAGCTCCGGGCTGCTTAACTACTGCCTGGCTTGCTGCATGTGCTAATTCATTAAATGACCCAACCACAAATGAATTAAAAGAGTAGCGTGGATTAAGGTTATTATTTTTATCAACTGATTCCGTAAGCGGTAATTTACCAGCTTCATCATCATTATTTTTATTTAATGTAACCACTCCTTTATTAGATACGGACTCTGTATTTTTTTGCTTCTTGATACTTCCTACTTCGTACTGAACTCTATGTACATCATCAGTAAGCTCTCTAATAACCTGCTTTATTGTTTTGTCATATTTTTCAATTAACCAGGTTCGGACAAACTCATTAGGAACCCCAATAAATATAGTCCCCTCTTCGCGTCGCAGTATTGTTGTATCTGCAAACCATGTATTAAAATTAGCCTTTGATGTAGAGAGTTCAATTTCTACAAGTACCTGTTCCCAAAGTTTATTTTTATCTAAAATAGTTTTTTCTGCCATAATGATATGTTTTCCACTTATACGCAGAAGCTGTGGAAATCCTACGAAGACTGTGTATAACATCGTAGCACCACTTTTTTTATTCTACAAAAAAAATAGTACTGCGCAGTACTAATAGACCCTTTACAAGCTTGTAATAAAAAAAACTTTATTATTAGGGTTTTATTGGCTACTATATACACACTATGCTATCTAAAACTCAACGACTACAAACAAATGAGTTTGATTTTGTTTATAAAAAAGGTAAAAATGTCAACACTGAGGTTGGTTACTTTAAAATAGCTAAAATTACAGGAAAATCTAAAATTTCATGTACGGTAGCAAAGGGTGAGCTTGATAAAAGTACTCACCGTACCCGGGTAAGACGTCGTGGATATAGTGCAGTAGAAAAATATGTAGATGAAATTCCGTCTGGATATGGTGTTATTTGGTTTTTACCAAAAGAAGCTATAAATGTGAAACATACCCAATTAAAAAAAAGCGTCCAAAAGATGATTCAATCTCTTGATAGTGTATAGTAGAATTTGTTATATACTCACTAGTTGTATTTTAGTAATTAATTTCTAAATTTATTATGTGGAGCGCAATAAAGGATCTGTTCTCAGCAATACTATACGAACCAATTTATAATGGATTGATTTTTTTAATTGATATAATCCCTGGCGGAAGCGTAGGGTTGGCGGTGATTATAATAACTCTGGTAGTAAAGTTCATTCTTGTACCACTTTCAATAAAGTCTGTTCGAACTCAACAAACAATGAAGCAGGTAAAGCCGCGTATTGATGAAATTAAAGAAGAATACGGAGACGACAAAGAGAAACAAGCTCAAAAAATGATGGAGGCATATGCTGAGTATAACGTCAATCCATTTGCTGGAATATTGATTATAATTATTCAATTTCCTATCATAATCGCACTCTACTATGTGTTTCTTAATGGTGGATTGCCTGAGGTAAATACTGAACTCGTGTATAGTTTTATTCACATTCCGGATATAATCAACATGACCTTCCTTGGTACTGATTTGGTGGAAAAAAGCTTCGTACTAGCCGCAATTGCTGGTTTATCTCAGTATATGCAGACCTGGGTAAGTAATAAACTAACTCCAGAAAAAAAGAAGGAGAAAAAAGTATCAAAAAAAGACAAGGGGCCAGACTCATTTGTAGATGAACTTAAGGATAATATGGGAGGAAAACTGATGTACATTCTTCCTGGAGTAGTATTTGTAATTTCCTACTCTCTTCCAGCTGTAATTGCGGTGTACTGGGCAACCTCAAACGTATTTCAAACCCTTCAGACAGTGTACGTAAATAAAGTTATTTCTGATGAAGGTAAGGAAGAGAAGGATGACACAGATGTATCGGGAGAGGATAATTAACTACAACAGAAGAAATAAAGCAGGCTTCTATTCATTACGTAACCTCACTCCCCAGAGATTGTCATCTCGTTTATTTGTAAACATAAGATGATTGGTATTTTTTGCAGGTTGAATATCAATAATATCAAACGGTCCATTATGTAGTTCATCTTCGTTGAGGTAACTAAATTGACTACGATCAGATAATGTAAACGAAACAAGTTGATCAGTGAAAGTTATCTTACCTTGATACCAGTCTTTCAGTGGTTGGTTGGGGAGACTATCCGGTATGCCACAGAAGAGCGTATCATCCCCCCACTCACATTTTTCACGTAAGGTTGATGGGGTTATTATGCTAGTCCGTAAGTCATTTATTTCATACAATCGACTTCGATAACTACCGCTTTCCTGGGTACTTACTAATAAATACTCTTCTTCTGGGCTAACACTAGCAGTTAATCCTAACCCATTAATTAATTTCTTCTTATCACCAGTCTCTGTATCGAGGCTGTACGCTACCCCAAGAGAGTTAATTGATGGTGTGGTGAATAGGGTGATTGTACTATCATTATTCCACCGGCTACGCCACTCACGTAATGGGGACTCAAACAGAAGCTCTCCCTCCCCTGTGCTGGTTGTATATAAAATACCTGCCGAACCATCTACGGTATCCTGTATGCTAAATACTTTTTGTCCTTTAGGTGATAAGTTAACTGAGGATAGATTATCCGGTAGAAATGAACCATTAATTGTGTATGATGTATTACCATCCGGTGTTTTTGATACTGAAGCGAGGTAAGTTTTAATATTACCTGTATCATTATCAACATAGCGATAAATGATATGGTCTCTATTTGGTGAAATTAATACCTCCTGAACTCGTGGAATGGTGGTGTTTGTTAATCTTTCTGAATCACGATCTTCAATATTATATTCATACACATGTCCGTTTTCCTTGAGGACATACCAGATTGCTTCCGATTCATCATCACGAGTTACCCACTGGCTGCCGGCGACTGGTCGGTCGCTAATTCTCCAAAGGCGATCAGGGGTATTATCTTCAGTAGCATCACCATCCTCAGATAGACCAGTATCATCATTATTGAAGAAATTACCTCCTTCTCTACCTTCTGATGATTCAAACGGAAAAACAGGGTTCTCTGAGCTGCTTGAGTCATCTAAAGGAGCTGTCTGCTGCCCGTAGTAGTATAGATATGCAAGAACTCCCACGAAGAGAATAAGTATGATTATTGTAATTTTCTGCCAGGTTTTCATATATAGGATACGTGTAAAATCTAGTCAATTGGAGTTCCGAGCGAGCAATTGATAGAACATTTATTAGGATCAAAATCACGGAAGCCGAAATCTGCTGGTGATCCATCACGACATTCTGCTGGAGCAAGAACTCTACCATTTATTTGACAGGTATTTCTGGCTGCTTGTGCTGATTGCCCTACACCATAGACTTTCGTACTAACTACACCACCACTACTATTGGTAATAGTTCCTGTTGATCGAAAGTTATTTGGATCTTTAGCTTCTTCTTCAAGGCTACTGCCACTAGAAGTAACTGTCTCAATACTGTCAATAATTACTAGGTCAGGATTTATTGTATTTAATATAAGCACAGCTGATAATGCCAGCACCAGACCTAAGACTGCATTACTTATTGTTTGCTTGGCTTGTGATGTACTACCTTGTGAAGTGCTTGTCATGTACTGAAAGCCTGCAGCGACAATTAATACAATTGCAGCCATAATAGCAAATCCGATCACAAGATTTATTGCGGTTTTTATGTATTCTGGAAAACTATTTTTACTAGAAACATCAATACTGTCACCAAAGGCTCCAATTGGTGCTAAAAACTTATAATTTCCATCTTCCTGTGCCTGGACGGTATTAACCTGACCAATAAATCCGGCAAAGAAAAATAACCCAAGTACTACTACGGTAAATAACGCAACAATTTTATATAATGATTTCATGATTAAAATGCAATATTAACCTTAGCTGATGTAGATGGAAAGATCCGCGTATTATCTGTAATATCGACATCAATCTGAGCCTGACCCCTGACCCCTGGTTGTCGACGTAGGCGAACAATATTATCTCTGTCTGTTGGTTCAAGCGTATCGTTGTTCATACTCCAGTCGTATGAAAGAGAAGGGTCTGTGCTGTCGCTTACCAAAAAAAAGTAAGGGTACGCGATCAACTCAATTTCTTCATTGGTTGATAATGAATAAGAACCATTAACTGCTTGGTTCACAAAAGGTCCAGTAAGTTGGTTGTGAGAGTAAAGTAGTACGTCTGGGTCAGTGATGGGAAGCCTAATCGATTTATCCGCCACAATACTTCCATTAATAGTTTCTATTTGCACACGTACAGCATTTCCTCTACGAGGTACAGTGTTAATTACAAACGAGTCCCTTCCCCTACCTGAATCACTACCATGTACAAGCCCATTGTACTCCCATGTGTATAGTAGTTCATTTGGGCTATACATTCGTCCATCCTCTCGATATATGTGCGACAAAGCCGTAATCTTTACTGATCCCCAGCCAGGGTGAAGTGCTTTACCTTTATAAAATGGAGGTACAAAAGATTCCTTGGCTTCCCAAATAAGGTTTACATCAGTCGGCTTAATTTCAAGTGTTCGCTGTACATTTCTTCCATAAACAGTAACGTTATAATCAACGCGTATAGTATTATCACGATTTGTTGTGTTGACTGTTATTTCCCTAATACCAACGCCAGAAGCGACAACATCGCCATTAACTCTCCATACGGTTTGCTTATTGTTGATGTTTATTATACGGCTGATAACCGAGACATCTACAGGCTCATTCAGCTCCGGGAAAAGTGGCGACTGGGTGAGAGAGATTGTGTCTACTGATTGCGTACTGGGCTGAGCATTCGCAAGAAGAGGAAACATGAATAATATTGTGATAACACAGATAGTTATTACGACTATGTTGTATTTAGAAAGTATCATATGTATTTAGTATGCAGATGTCTTTACACGCTGACTCTTTCCTACTTCATCACTTGCCTTACTTTGAGAATGAGTTACTAATGATAATTTTTCCTGATTGATAGAATCCGTATGTTCTGAAATAGCATAGTAGGCCCACATCACGATTCCGGGATATATTCCAAAACCAATTATACCAAGCATCCATTCGAAGAAAAACGAGGCGGCTTTTTTGGCTTTCTTTTTTCCTGAGAAAAGGCTGGGATTTATTCCGTTCATCTCAAACCAGAGCCATAACGTGGCGTATCCTAAAAATGAGAATATCATTCCTACCCATGGAATCATAGAAAGTAAATCAAAGATGAAAGCGACAGATAAATAATCCCGGTATCCTTTCGTTGAGGACCAAAACCCTTTTGCGGCTTTGAATGTTTCCTTGTCCATAGTAATGAGTACATTATACCTTAGGTGTGCACACTACTCGTTACGATTTTCAAGCTCCTGTCGATTTCGCTCTATATCGACAAGTTGGGACGGGTCTGAGGTGATAATTTGATCCTCGGTATAGGAGGCAATAACCTTTAGTGCTACGTGTTTACGACCAGCGAAGAATATTCCCTCCCCCACATCAGACTCAAGCAGAAGATACTTCTCCTCATCGGTTAAATTAAAGGTCTCCTGTATTTCATCTATAACGGACGGTGATTGCTTCATTAAAAGCTGTATGGACGAGTTGCTTATAATAGGCATGCCATACGGAGACTTTATAAAGTCTCCGACATCCTGCGTAACTGTAGCAAGGCCCAGGTAGTACTTACGACCTCGCTTCGCTAATTTAAACAAGAAACTTGCGGTATCCTCTGATTGCATCATCCACCAGGCTTCATCAATTACCAGAAGACGCTTACGTAGGTTCTTTCGAATTGCATTCCATAAATGATGCATCACTATATGCATAGCAACAGGCTTTAACTCATCCTCCATATCACGGACAGAGAAAACAACAAACTTCTGCTCTATATCTATATTCGTTGGCTTATTCAAAAAACCTGACCACGTACCTTCTGTGTATTTTGATAATTTTTCGACAAGCTGTTCAGCTCCCTCCATTCCCCCAAGAACCATCTCAAAATCAGATAGAAGTGGTACCTGCATATCATCACTCCACTCTGAGTCATACGTAATGTCTTTCAGCGCATATGTTTCAGTAATGGCTTTGTCTACAATTGAATCCTCACTAGGACTTAAACCTTCGAACATGAGTCGGAATAAACCAACTAGAGATATAATATTTGATCGTAAGACATCACTAAAGTTTTCATCAGGTCGGGGTTTAGGTAAATCGAATGGATTTATGTGATGCTTCGAAGTTAAGGAGATATTGAAGTGGCGACCACCAGTTGCCTCAGCGAGATATCGATATTCATCCTCAGGATCAATAACAATTACATTTGTATCAAACATTAAGCTTCGAATAATCTCAAGCTTGGTCGCGTATGATTTACCGGCACCAGAAGTAGCAAAGATGAGTGAGTTATAATTTTCCATCTGAAAACGATCAAAAAGAACTAATCCAGAGTTATGGCGATTAATTCCAAATAAAATACCTTTATCAGAGGTTAGATCAAAAGAAACAAACGGAAATAGGCTGGATAAGGGTGATGAGTTTAATTTAGAGTGAACTTGTAACTCATCCTTACTTATCGGAAGTGTTGATCTGAACCCTGACTCCTGCTGAAAAAGTGCTTGTTTTAGATATATTAACTGAGATTCAAGTACTGAGCGAATTTCAGATTCGGTTTTCTGTAACTCATCTGTGTCAGATCCATAAATAGTGATGTAAAGGCCAACATCGAATATTCTCTCCTTAGCTTGTTGCAAGTCGTTACGTAATTGCTCTAGATTTTGATGAGCATTATCAAGCTTAGGGTCCCGTACCAACCCCTTTTCCTCTCGCATATTTATCTGACTCTGTACTTCAGCTACTCTTTTTTCAAATTTACGTAAAATTTTACGTGTATCCACCGGATGAACAAAGATAGAGACATCAAATAACCGATCTAAATTAACAATAGGAGAAAACCAGTTGTCAGGAAGTGTGCTTGGATATGAAATAACAAAAAAAGTACGAGATAGTTTTTCTCCAAGATTAAGTTCACGTGGAGTAATCTTTAAGGCTGATGGTGCAATAACATCTTTTAGATCAAGCGATCCGGTATCCTCAACCTGATGTGGAAGGAATGATTCCTCCGTATCAACACCAGATATTTCACTATCATTTCTATTTTTAAATGAGTTAAATAAAGCCATTTTAATTAGATATTATCATTCAAAATCTCCTGCTCAAGATTACCTGGATTGAAGAGACGGTAGAATAATTCAATGTTTTCTTCAGAGCTCAGCTGCGTAACTCTGACTCCTGTTCTTATCAGTCCTTGTCTAACTATCTGTATTCTCTGCGTAAGCTGATTATATGCCTCTTGAAAAGACTCTTCTGATGCTGCTTCGCTTTTTTCACCTTGACCAAAAAAACCCTGAATTGTGTTAAGAATACCACCAGAATTAGAAATTATTGATCGATTGTACGGAACTACCACAAAAAACGTTTTCTGCATTACGTTCGTATCCTCAGTAAATGTACGAATAAACTCCATATACTCACTAATTTGAGTTTTCATTAAATCATTATCTTGTTTTTGGTACTCCTCCTTTAGGCTTTCTATGTACGGTTTGATGTTTAGGTTTCTGGATTCTATATGAAACTGAACACTGAAATCTAATGAATTAAGAAAATTTTGAAACTGCATTAATACAGCCCGCTGCTCTTGCTGTGATTTCAAGGCAAAGTTTATGGAAGATGCCATCAAGACACTCCGCAGAGATCCATTATCGAGCACAACAACACCATCCCGTATTTCATTAATAGGAACGAATTCTTGTGAAGCCCGTGAATTTTTTCGATTAGCTGACATGATTAGCTTGGGCTTCGGTTAGGTGAAATATGCTTCGGTTCCTTTTCTTGCACAGGCGGAGATTCATTGCCAACATCAATAGAAAATGACTTGTCCCCCAAATTAGTTTGACCACTAGAGCTTAAAGACATGGTTGAAATTGCTCGCTGAATTTTGTCCTCCTCCTCTTCCTCCTCCTCCTCTGATTTGTTTTTATGTTCCTGCTTTTTCCAGAGATACAGTTGAGAACTAGTTACATATGCAAAAGCAGCCTGAACGATATAGATAAACGGCTTGTCATTTACGCGGTAGAAAGCCAAGGCTATAGAAAATGCAGCTACTAATATAATTAAAGGGAACGCAAGTAATTTGTAGGGAATAAATGTATACAAAATAACGCATAAACCAGCTCCACCTATGAGGTACACAAACTGTTTAAAGGATAATGGTCCAAAGATTTTATCCTCTACGTCAATAAATTGTGGAACATGAAATTGCATCTATTGTCTATTTTAGCAAGTCTCGCTGCTTCTACCTAATAACTAGTATTATTAGTTATTAGTCGGTTCTCTGTAAGGGTCGCTTGTACCGCCATATCCAGCCGATGGGGCCGGTGGCGGCGGCGGTACAGCCATTTTAGTGGCGGCTGCATCTGCAGGCAGTGAGGATATCATTTCTACAATATTGTTATATAAATCCTCGTTAACAAAATCGAGAAGTTTGTACGCTTCATCCTTGGATACTTCATACGCATCCATTACCACCTGAGGAAATTTTTCATACGACTCTATCCCAATCAAAAGCATAACGATGTCAGTCCGCACACCTTCTGCTTGTATGTCCTCTCTTTTTAAGAATTCCTCTATTTGGTGGCTTATTTCATCAGATAAAAGAGCTGTAACATACTTCCGTGGAAGCTCTGCCAATTGCTTTTGAAGTATCTCTATAAAGTTAGGGTTGTTTTTATTGCCGGTACTCATAATAAAGAATTAATTATCATCATCACTTTCGGTGGAGACGGAACTAGAATCACTGTTACTATTATCACTATCCTGATTTTTCTTTTCAATAAAATTATTTACTTCATCTAAATCTACTCCACTTTTTTCCATTTTTTCCATAAATTCCATTACTCCACCTATTTTCTCCTGATTCTTTTTCTGCTTGCTTTTATTGCGGTCTTTACGCTTTCCGGCCACATACTCACGCTTCCAGTGACCACCACTGTAATCCACGCTACTACCGGAGTTTGTGGTTGGGATAATCCCTTGCTCAATAGAATCCTCAAAGCTTCGGGTTCGTTGTAGTTGCTGTGTTTTTATCTGCTGCTTGGTTTTTTTGGCTTCTTCACCAGCATTTTCAATACGGTCTCTGATATCTTTCAAGTTGTCTTCACCGTCTTTCTTCTCAACTCCGTACGTGCTCAGCATGTCTTCAAGTTTGTTGTCCACTCTCTTTTTCAACTGACTCACTTCTTCCTGAGCGTCAGTACGTTTTTGGTAATCCTTAAGTCCATCCTGGAAAATTCTTGCTTGATTCTGAGCTCTGTTTTTCACTTCATCAAGTTTACTTCCATCTTTAATCTCACGAATTGTGGATCGGAGGCTGTCTGCCTGTGCACTTGTTCCGGTGCGTTGACCGTCAGCGTTATGTTTGTACCACACTCCATTATCTCCACGCTGCCAACTCATATCTTGATCAACCGGATCTTCTATCTGCCCAGTATTCTGAGCCTGCTCCCACAGAGCCTCTACATCCTTACCTTTCATATTCTCTGTTGCCTTCTTGATCTTAGTAAACCAGTTTTGAGCATTTTTACTTTGCTGGCGCAGTGTTGCCAGTTCTGATTCACTGATGGCCTCGGTGCCCTTTTCGATCTTCCGCAATTCCTTCTGTTTTTGCTTGAGTCCTTGTATGTCTTTATCACTTTTTTCTAATGTGCTTAGGCGAGCTTTTTGTTCAAGGTCTCGTTCAGCATTTTGAAGTTCGTCTTTTTCATCTCTATTCTCCGCGTTATATAAATCAGCAGTGCGATCATACTTCTTTTGTTTTCGTTTCTTTCCACCCTCAAAGCCACCGCTGCGTTTTGCTTGTTTTCCAATTAGTTTAGATTTTTTACCTGAGGAGGTGTTGCGATAATCGAACTCCTTTTTAGAGACATCATCAGCTTTTCGCAGTATCCCCCCGGCCATTGCTCGGGTGGCAAAATTTTTCTCTCCCCATTCTTTTAGCTTCCCACTATCCTTAAGTCGGGCAGCGCCACGACCCACAGTTTGGCGCATACCAAAAGCACCAGCACCGACAACAGCGGCGGATCCAGCATTTCGGGCAGTTTTACCGAGCTTAATTGTTGTGGATGCTCCCGCAGCTCCCATATTCTTTGCAATAACTAGTGAGTATCCCATTAGAATTATCATAAGTATAAAGATTATAATAACCCCGAGATTGTCACTTTCTGAACCTAATATAGCAGACATTAAATCAGGATTACCTCCGCCAATTCCTGATTGTAATTCCGTACCGAGTGATGCCACGACGTATATCATTGCAAATAGAATTGGAGCAAAAAACGATTGGCTAAATAGATTCTGCATCCATTTTTCACCGATTTTGGAAGTGGATGGAAGTATAAAAGCAATAAAAGCTAATGGCGAAGCAATCATTAACAGAATCAAGAATCCAAAACGGATAATTAACAATAATGCAATGGCGAACATTATGAAACCGGTAATAAGTAAAAAGATAACTCCCAATAAGCGTGCTAGTAAAATCCTGAAATGAACTGTGTCTGCGTCACTATTTTCAATACTTTCTATAGCTTCAGGACTTTGCACTGAGGATATATTAGTAACATCAGCAAAAAAGTGAGATATATTACATGTATCCTGTTCACAATTCTCAACCTGAATACTATTATAAAATTGCAGGGCTACCACATTAGAAGTATCAATCACAACCTTGGTTGCAAAAAGACTAAAGTTAACGAAAAGCGCCACTATTACCAACCGAATTAGTATACGTTTAGTATTAAAATTATTACCAACATTTAGAATGGTACGAATCGCGATATACAAAAGAACACCGATAAAGACAATATTCCCTAGATCTCGAAAGGTTGTCCAGAGTGTATCAATAGCGGTTATGCCATCAACATTACTTGCCATTTCCAAAACCGTTACATTTATAGAGTAGTCAAGCAGTAACCCTATCATTTTTACAATGGATCCTACAACAGAAAATATAATTTCCATCAACTCAGTCATGAGCTTACCTATTGTTGCATCAACTAGTTTTGTCCAGCTGGAACTGTTGAGCCAGGAAAGATTGTATTTTATAAAAAATTCTAACATAGTTCTCTTATCTCTAAGGTGATACCAGGTATAAGTTTAATGATTTCAAATAGTATAAATCATACAAGTGACCACGTCTTCATTATACCCATCATTTCCAAACCAGTATCTTCCCTACTGGATGTCGGGAGCCGTGTCATCTCTCGTGTCTGGACCTTCTTGGGCAGGCACAATACTAGATTGAGAATTACTTTCACCATTCTTTCTGCAGGTGATGGTAAAGTTGGCTGACTGTGAGTAAAGAACACTACTTCTACCTATTGTCCCAACCACCCCACCCCAGCCATTTACTGTTGGAGTTGCTGACGCAGTACAACTATCAGCATCAGCACTCCAGTTCAGCTGGACCAGACTTTGGTTCGCTCTCGGACGTTCAGCACTGAAAGAAGATATGCTTACTGGTTCTTCATCCTCTCCACCTCCTACCGGTTCGTCGTTGGTTTCATCCAGGAAATCGGCACCAAATGTGTCTAGACTATCGGTGCCAGCAGTACAGTATTCACTATCAGAGACAATTGTGTTTAACTGTCTAATGTTTTCGATAAATTTACGCGCGTGGTTACGAAGCTGGTTTACAGAATTTTCGTTATTGAAATTATCCTGCAACAAGTAAAACCTAGACTGTAGATCCCGAAAGCCACGAGTATCATCGGTTTCAATCATTTCTACAACTGAAGCAAGGATTCTTTCAAGCTCAATAACCATATCTCTTTGATCCTCAAGTGGTGTTTGTGAGTCAACTTCCTTGTATGAAGGGAAGTCAGTTTTCTGGGCAGTGTCTGGAAAACCTGGCTTCCACTCAGCTGCTGATCCTTGTGGTGAAACTCGTTTTATACATTCTCGAGTACTCCATACGTCATCTCCTCCACGAACAAAGTAGTGTGTACCAACATCCGAAGCTTGATTGCAGCCAGAGGTCTCAATTTCACCGTCAATATTGCGTTGGTAGGTCTGTCCGGAGATGATCTGTGGACTGCGATAAGCCGGGAATATGCAGAACTCTAGATCCTCGATAAGGTCACACTGTGCGTTTTGTTCCATCCGTCGTCCGGCTGATGTGTCCGGAAAGTCATCTGCATCCCCATCATTATGGTCAACGATTGGTGATTGCTTCTGCCAGTGAGCTCTGCCATCTGCGGCACAGGTCTGCTTTTGCCATACTATGTGCTCTTCTCTGGAAAGAGCCCTACTGAAAGAAGGATAACCCCACTTTCGATCAGCATAAGAGTCAGCAGGAGTAAAACCGTGCTGCGGAAAAATTGCACCCTCTGCCACAAGGCTATTTAGAAAGACTAAGCTGGCTGGCTCAAGATTTTCAAAGACTCCATTAAAGGTTTCATCAACAAGCGGAATCGGTTCCCACGTTAGGATATAGGATGAGTTACCACCATCTCTTTCTGCATCCTCGCAGGAGGTAGAAAAACCCTGGTTGGCATAACGTTCAACCCCATCGTCCTTCCAGTTATAATCACGGCCATTCCAGCCGATCATTTTCTGCGTCTCTTCATGAATAACTGGTTCCCAGAAGAATTCCCCACCTCTCCAGTTGATACGTAATCGGTTCTGTAATACCTTTGCTTCGAATAATTCAAGGTTATTAACTATACTTCCAAGAAGCTGATTGGCATTTACACTTGTGAATTCAGTTTCTTCAATACAGGAGCGGGCGCCGGCAATTAGTTCATCAACTCTTTCATCCTGGTATAGTGGAAAAATTTCTTCTAAAATATCAAAAAAATCACTTTCGATAGCTATCTGCTCCTCAATATCACGCCTTAAACTTTCTACAAGGAAGAGGTACTCGGCACCAGACTCACCACCAGCAGCGCTACCACCATCCAGATTGGAAAGACCGGTTCCTGATCCGACAGACCTGTCTTCGCTAGCAAGGCCGGTGATTTGACCTATTAACGTGCTAGAAAGTTCACCAGCAACTTCACCCATCTCATCAATAAGCTCGAGACGAGAAAAGTCGCTTGTAAACATTCGCTCAGTGATTCCTCTGACAATACTGGCCGGAGTAAATCCACGATCACTACTATCAGCTAAAAATCCTTGTCCCCATGCTAGCTCTTGATTTTTGCGTTCTTGAGAGGTGCGAATACGGTTTTCTATAAGTGATCGTTGTTGCAAATATGCTCCAATCGGGCTTGATCCAGGTTCGGTAATACTCCTTCCAAAACTGTCCCAACCACCAGCTGAAAAATCACCACGTAGAAACGCATTCGCATCATCCTCGGACATTGATCCATCAACTGTGAGTGCACAATCACCACTAAGTCCTGGGGTTGTGTTTGTTAAGTCAAACTCAATTCCGGAGGAAGGACTATTGTTGAAATAATCATTGGATATAGAGTTCAGAATTGGAGCTCGCAGGAAACCACAAGTGTCAGCGTAGCTTCCACCGCCCTCCTGCTGCGCTGCCTCAAGATACTGCTTGAATTCATAATCAGAAACGTTTGCCTGATATGCCTCTAAATCCTCGACAAATCCTGGATTTCCACCTTCATCAAACTGCTCAAAGCCAGTCTGTAACCAGTCGGTAGACTGCAGTGTAAGATCGCGCAGCGCCTTCTGCCCTGCATCGCGTGCCAATGAATCAAGACAACGCTCTTTTTCATGGATTTTCTGTTGATTATACTGAGCAATTCGTTGCCCTTGCTGTACTATTTTACGCAACCCTGCTTCCTCTACCTGGTCTGGCCCACCTCCCCCAAGTAAT
>Ga0136601_1000279_pt1 | contig 24335 bp, 26 predicted proteins | sample AntRauMFilla2699_FD_181020 | JGI IMG/M metagenome (GOLD analysis project Ga0136601, IMG submission 181020) | Saline lake microbial communities from Rauer Islands, Antarctica - Metagenome Filla 2 #699 | ecosystem: Environmental > Aquatic > Non-marine Saline and Alkaline > Saline | place...
CAAGGGATTCGGGCTGAGGGCATCGTAGAGGAAGTGATGGAGACACCAGAACGCGCGCCCGAGCTATTGGTGCGACAGGATGCCGGCTGGAGAGCGATTGAGTAACACCGCTGGTTTTCTCGTCCTACTCACTGGTTCGAAAAAGCAGGGGGATTTTGGTATACTGCAGATATGACAGAATATACAAATATACACACGAACTCTGATGTCGCTGGCGTGGCTGCCCAAGCAGACGAAGCGACCTTTTTACGCCAGACCTATTTCCATTTACTGGGAGCAGTCGCGGCGTTTGTTGGCTTGGAATTTGTCTTATTCCAAACTGGCATCGCTCAAGCGCTCGCGCCCATCATGCTGAGCAATTGGCTGATTGTAATCGGTGGTTTTATGGTGCTGGGGTTTGTGACGAGTTATTTCACTCGACACGAAAGCTCACCGCAGATGCAGTACGTCGAGATGGCGATTACGATTGCCTTGCAAGCACTTATCTTTATCCCATTACTCGTGTATGCGGTCTACGCGACTGATGTTTCCGTCCTCTCTTCAGCTCTCACGGTGACGTTAGTAATCTTTGGTGCCATGACAGCAGTTGTGGTCTATACCGGGAAAAGTTTCTCGTTTTTAGGACCATTTCTCGCGGTTATCGGTATCGCCGCCTTGCTCGCTATTGTGGGCTCACTGGTATTTGGCGTGACCCTTGGTTTCTACTTCTCACTGGCAATGGTGGTCTTCGCCGCTGGAGTCGTGCTCTACCAGACATCGAAAGTTGTGCACGATTACGGACCTGGTCAGCACGTAGCGGCTGCGACTGGATTATTCGCTTCCGTCGCTTTGCTGTTCTACTACGTCCTGACGACATTTATCATGCGAGAGTAATTCTTTTTCACTGCACAGGAAATAAAAAAACACCCAAGGGTGTTTTTTTATTATTCCGGTTCTGCTTGCAGGAGCTCGGCGGTCAATTCTGGTATGCCGACTTTCGTTTGTGAGGAGTAGGGGAATAGTTTGTGTCCCTGCAGTTGATCACCGAGTTTTTTCACTTGGTTGCGAAACTGAGACTTTTTGATTTTATCGACTTTGTTCAGCACGATCACAATGTCGCGACCAGCTTGCTCCAGCGCACGTAAGACTTCTAAGTCGTTGGCAGTTGGACCTACGACTGAGTCAATCAGGAGGACAACTTTTTGGTTGTAGTTTACATCCAGCAGATACCAAAATATCAAGTCACTGAGTTTTTCTAGTGTCTGCGCTCCGGCTCTGGCGTAGCCGTAGCCGGGTAAGTCCAAGAAATAATGGGTTTCGTTGACCAAAAAGACGTTAATTTCTTTGGTACGCCCCGGCGTCTTACTGGTCACTGCCAATTTCTTCACCCCGGTGAGCGAATTCAATAGACTCGATTTACCCGCATTCGAACGACCAATAAACGCAACCTGGGGTGTACCGTTCTCCAAAATCGCGTCAGGACCGACGACACCCTTGATAAATTTGCTCGAGGTGATTTTCATACGCAAATCCTAGCAAAAATCCGCGCTAATAGCGACTTTTAGCTCAGCTGAGGGAAATTGTAGCAGTCGAGACAACCTTGCTTTTAGTATAATTTGTGACATAATGTGCGTTGAGTTACGTTCCTAGACACACACCCTCAATTCCTTGGGAGAACTATCTGATGAAAATTTCACAGTTCCAGTCACGTACGCAGTCAACCTTTGAAACAAAAATCCGGTATATACTGGATGAAAATTTTCTTTCAATCGCAGAAATGGAAAGTGCGCATGGGGTGACGTATACACCAAAGCAAAAAGCACTTTTGGTGGAAAAAGCAACGGATATGATGCCGCAGTTGCTGCGGGCGTTCAAGTTTGATTGTGTGCTGTTGCCTACTTTACCGCAGGAATGCAACTTGATTCAATTACTCAAGCGGCATCCTTTGGGAATGGATCAGCAGTATAAGCGTTGGTTTGAATCGTTGTTTGTGACATTTGCGCACGAAGAATTACTTCCGTCGTGTGAATGGTTGATAGTGCGGTTAGACGCATTCCCATGCTCCACGTTCCAAACGTGGAGTGCCCAGGAGGGGACGCTTCCGTCATTTGCGTATGTTCCTAGTGCAGTAGAACTAGTGCATGCCATGATGAGTGTGCAGATGGTACGGGGGACGCGGTTGTTTACAGAGACGAGACTCAGAACCTCGTCTGTCGATCAGTGTGGCCAGCGAGTCACGGTTGATAATTATGGCCCTGACGGACTTGATGTGAATTACTTCTGGGATAGTGGACAGCTGGAAGATGTCGGTCTGGCTGCCGCCTTGAAACCGGTGGCGTATGGCTGAGAGGCTCTGTTGTTCATTTCCTAGACCCCGATACCAATTTTGGTACGGGGTCTTTTTCTGCGTACTGAATAAGGCTGTTTTTGTTGATCTGCTCCTTGGTCAGACCTTGTATTGTTTTTTTGGTAAAGTATGGCAGAGTCATAGTTAGTTCTTTTCATTATTCAGGAGGGTACCTCATGAAAACACAGCATCTTAGCTGGCCGACGTTTGCAGAGTTAGCCGAGCATCATTTGGGCTCCGACTTCTTTTCTCTGGCAGAAATAGAGAATGCCTACGAGTGTTCTTATACACCAGCGCAAAAAGATATCATGACAGCGTCAGCACCGACCACGCTCATGCTTTTGTTTGCCCAGAGACATCGGTGCACGTTGATGCCGACACCACCAGTTGAGTATAATTTGTTTGAATTCTACGCGTTGAGTCAGGCGGAAGTGGGGCCGGAGGAAGAGTGTTGGTTTCAGTCTGAGTTTCTGTCATTTTCGCACAATGAGTTACTGCCGGCCTGTCGGTGGTTGATGGTGGGTAAGCACCCTCGTCTGTTTTCGCCTCAGAAAACCTGGAGTGACCAAAAGGAATTGGTGACGCGGTTTGAATATATTCCGCCGGTGGTGGAAGTCGTCTATGCCATCACTACCTTGCATAAACTGCGGGGAGTACGGTGTTTGGATAAAGTGGCACTGCGCACTTCGTCGATTGATCTGTGCGGTCAGCATATCACCGTTGGTGATATCCATATCAACGGTTTTGACGTGAATGGTTGTTGGGATGCGTATAGTAAACAGCGGATTGGACTGGCTTCAGCAGTAAAGTCCAGTCTAGAAAAATGATTCGTTCCGTATTTTTCCTCAGAGTGAGTACGAAATCTTACGTTCCGTAGACCCCAATACCAATTTTGGTACGGGGTCTTTTTCTTTCTATAGGTAGTGCCTTTTCTTACAAAAAACCCAAAAATTGGCCTTTTCTCATTCGTACGTAGAAACCGACAATCCCGCAGTATTGCGGGCAAACTGCGGGATTAGAGCCCAAAAAAGCCTCTTTTTTGGGTATTTTCGAGCTCTGGGGCTGACTGTGATAAACTGGTCAAATCATGAGCAACCTCATCACAATTTTTACCGACGGGGCCGCCAAAGGCAATCCCGGCCCGGGTGGCTACGGCGCAGTCATTTCCCAGGGTGACACCATCACTGAAATTGGCGGACACAAAGCGCGTACGACGAATAACGAGATGGAACTGCAGGCGGTGGTCGCTGCCTTGCAGCTGGTACAGGGTAGTGGACAGAAAGTGGCCATCTACACAGACTCCAAGTACGTGGTGGAAGGGGCCAACGGCTGGATATTTGGCTGGGTTAAAAATGGCTGGCAGACCAAATCTGGTACTGATGTGCTTAATAAAGCCCTCTGGCAAGAGTTGCTCCCGCTCCTGAAAAAAGTAGATATAGAGTGGCACAAAGTACCCGGACACGTTGGTATTATCGGCAACGAACGAGCTGATACGATCGCGTCTGATTTTGCCGCTCACGGGCAGTTCAATCTGTACTCTGGCAGCCAGGCGGATTACAAATTTGACGTATCCGACACTTCCTACGATGAGACCAAAGCCAAAGAACGGAGCGATGCTCGCAAACGACAAGCCCAGAAAGCCTACTCGTACGTCAGTCTGCTTGATGGGGTGGTGCAAACCCATAAAACCTGGAGTGAGTGTGAACGTCGAGTCAAAGGCAAGAAAGGGACGCGTTTCAAAAAGTCTCTCGACGCCACTAACGAAAAAGCCATCATTCAAGATTTTTCCGGCCAATAGCCAGCGATTTTTTGCATAAAAAAAGGGCTTCGGACAGAAATATCTGACGTAGCCCAAACAGGGAATTCACAAGTTAGTGAAAGTGGGTATATATCCCAAAGAACAAAATTTGTATGGTAAACGTTACTCCCAACATCAGGCGTATCTCATCCTGAGAATGTGGACGGTAGTCTCTCATTTTCTGCCGGTACGCGCTACGGGAGAAATAAAACAGCGTGGCTCTGTAGCAGAGATGAGCTTGGGCAAATATCACACACCCATTGCCCAATATATATACGATACTGACCAGCTGCACCCACGCTGGAGTGGGGAAGGTTATTACCGTCAGGGCAATCCACATCTGAAACGCATGGAGACCGATGAGTGTGAGTAGTAGTACCATCAGCTGGATATAGCTATAGGTTCGTTCGAACTGATTGGTGCTCTGGAACAAACAAAACACAATTGGTTTAATAGGTATTCTCCCAGCCAACGGGAGTCTTCCTATCTGAGTTGCAAATCGTTTCATGGCGAAACTCCTGTGAGTAACTGAAGATCATGTATCTACTAATATAATGCTATTTATATATACTTTTGTCAAAAAATGTAACATTGCAGCCAACAATAGACACTAGCCACCCCCAGCACAACTATCAAGCTTCTGCATCGGTGTCACCCCATCCATCCCTAGTCCACGATGCCGTTTTTGCCAATTATAATACTGCAGGAAAAGCGTCAGCTTGTATTGCAGCGTATCCAACTGATCGTTCGGGTGCATCCCCACCACACATTTCTCATTGAGAGTTCGGTGAAACCGTTCAATCTTCCCCTTCTCTTCCGGACAATACGGAGTATTGAGTCGGTGTACAATCTGTTGCTGCGCTAGATACTCTCGCACCACGTTAGCTCGAAACTCCTTGCCCTGGTCAGTTCTAATCTTCTGGATCACAAACGGAGCCTGTTGTTGCACTCGTCCCTGTTTGTATCCAAGGGGAAACTTGGTGTCCATCTGCAGCTCAAGCCCTGGTGTCTGGTGGGCAAACAGCTGCTTCTTCCAGCGCTTAGTGGTGCGCGGTTGATGCGTGCCATAGCGGATACCTTCACGCTTTAAAATACGGTACACCGTGGTCGGGTTGATGGTGAGGTTGTATAGTCGCTGCAGGTGGTCGGCCAAGGCTTCCACACCATCAGTCCAGTATGTGCCGGCGGTGTTGATCAATAACTGCTCAATCTCACTGAGGTTCGGTTGTGTGGTCGATCCACCCGTCGCTTTCTTTGTTTGATAAGTCCATCGATACCAAAGCGAAGATACCTCGCTTTCCAGGTATAGATAGTTTGTCTGGTGACGGCTAATTCCTTAGCGACGTCGGTGATCGTCACCGTTTTATTAATAATCGCGTTTAACTTTTCCTCTACTAGTTGCATATATCTCACATCAAACCTATTCATCTCATTAGTATGAGTGTCTAGTGTTTGGCTGCAAGGTTAACAATTTTAGACGTCGTTGGTATGAGAAGTATGCATTACACTAAGCAGTAGTCCTCTTTCATTCCAAAGCTCATTCCTGTATGTTTATATAAACAGATATAGCTATGCAAAAGGGTTTTATTTCAATTTCATCTCTCATTATTATTTTTCTCGGAACAGCCCTTGTCGGAGGAGGCACTTTTGCTGCTTATGAATATTCACAAGTCTTAGAAGAAAACAGTCGTATCGAAGCAGAGCTGGTTGCACAAAAGAACACAGAAATTGCGAACCTAAAAGAACAACTAGAAAAGAATCAAGAACAAGTAGTGGTAGAAACTGATGCGACCTCAACAGAAGACACTCTTGATGTGGAAGTGATTGTAGAGGAACAGGTAGCAGAAGAGCCTGAAGTGAAAGAGGTCATCAAAACGGTGATTGAATACGTACCCGTAGAAGTACCAGCTGAGGCGAAGATTGAAGATAATGAGCCTGTATCTGAAGAGGTACAACCCGAACCAGAAGAAGTATCCATAGCAGAAGAGCCTGAAGAGTCTGTAGCGGCACCTGAGGTGAATCCGATATCCGTCTTATCTGTCGGGCAGACTGCGTTCCCTGATAGTTTTGGGGGAGTATATGGTTCTTATGGTATGACATTGCGAGTGCAACCTGAGACAGCAGATATTTATATTCCAATGACCACCAACGATAGTCTCGGAACCGGAGAAATTGGTTTTGCGTACAAAGTAACAGGACAATCTTTTAGGGGAAGGCAGGACTCAGAGGTGACTGAATGTACTAATTTTCAAAATAATTTGTGTAAGTTTAAAGTAGGTCAAGATAAAAATATTAAAGTAACCGTTTGGCTTTTCCCTGATGAAGACAGCAGCGGCAATTTTGGTATAAATTTTCAAGGAATTACCTATTTTGAAGGGGGAGAAAGAAAAGAATTTACTCTCAATCAAGAGACTGCGCTGATAAATCTCTACTATTGAATAAAATAAAAAAGCAGCCCGCAAAGCGAACCTGGTGGGCTGCTTTGGGGCTGCGGGTTTGGATATTGATACTTAATCCCAGTATTGAGTAGCGTCACGCCACAAAGGAAAGCGCTTATCGAGCCACCGCATGGCGGCCTTTTCTGCTTGCAGACCAGCTTCGTGCCGCTTCAATGGGTGAGTCTGCAGGGGGACTGGTCCAATCGTATGAATCACTTTTGGGCCGTCCAACACGTACGCGATTGCTTCGTCATTTACAGACTCACTCGTGTAATCACGCTGAACGTTGTATCGAGTCGTGAGGCGCATCCGAGCGCGTCTCTCGAAGCACTTCTCTTGGCAGAAAATACCGGCTCGCTTACGACCATTATGGTCGAGCAAATCTAGGTGCATCCTGCGTTGCTCACTGACAACCAGTTTCCATCCGGCGGGTAGCCCGACGGCGTGAAATAGCGGGTCGCTTTTTATCAAGCCGATAAACTTCACTCCAGCTGCTTTCAATGTCCGCAGGACGCGCCCGCCGTCTGCTCCAGTGTCGGTCGGCAACTTAGTTATTGTATATCCTTGCTCTGCTGAGAAGTTCAACACTGAATCACCTGGCAAGTCTACCGAGTCACACATGGGCAGAATTGGTTGAGTAACTACATCAGCCACGGCTAGAGTAGGAATGCTTGCTTCAGTATTTTTGGAATTATGTATCATGCGAAAGACCTCTTTGTAGGGAATATTCCCGTCATAATCTAATAATATTGTACGTTATATTATCAATTTGTCAATGATATTGTGGATACAGATAGGTGTGCTCACATAAAAAAGCAGCCCGCAAGGCGAACCTTGTGGGCGCTTTAGGGGCTGCGGGTTTGACCATACTACTTGTCCCAGTACCGAGCGGGGTCACACCATACCGGAAAGCGCCGATTGAGCCACCGTACAGCCTTTTCCGTTATGCAGAGAGTGCCGTCATCTAGTACAAACGGGTGGTGAAACACGGCGATTGGGCCAACCGTATGGATAATTTCTTGACCGTCTCTTACATAGGCTATAGCAATGTTGTCTACAGCCTCATTGCTATAGTCCAATTCTATCCAATACCGGGTGGTGAGACACATCCGAGCTTGCCTGTCAGTTGATTTTTCCTTGTAAAAAATTTCTGCGCGTTTGCGACCGTGCTGGTCGAGTAGGTCCAGGTGCATGTGATGGTCAGTGGCGATGAGTTTCCAGCCAGCTGGCAATTGCACATGTTGGAACAATGGATCACCTTTTATGACGCCGAGAAATCTGACTCCGGCGGCCTGCAGGGCTTCTATGACTTTGTGTCCGAGAAAACCAGTGTCGGTAGGCAGTTTGCCCATGGTGGGTTTGTCTTCTAGACTGTCAGTCTGGGGGTCGTGCAGTAAAGGAAAATCCGGAACATGCACAGCGTCAGACATCGGTAGAGTAGGGAAGTTTCGCTGGGTACTCCGGGGACTATTTTTCATGAGAAAGACCTCTCTGTGCATGGGAATATTCCCAGTAAATCTGTAAATATAGTACGTCATAGAAGCATTCTGTCAAATAAGATACGCCTCTAGAGAATGTTGCAGAAACAGTCTCTAGCTTTGTTTTTATGCTGACAATATGCTGTAATGCAGATTGAGTTCTTTCTATGATCCTGGTGGAATGAAACGAATGTGCTGTGTATCAAAAGCTGGTACCTAGCACGTTCGTCTCATTCTGAACGGACATAACTACTCACCAAATAGAGAGGGTATTGCGATGAAATATCGTGCAGCTCACAGAAAGACTAGTGATTTTTCAATCGGCCAGGTCAATGAGTTTATTGCTGAATTCGGTCGCCAAGGTGGCACTCCGGAGATGCTACAGGCGCTGATTGAACACAAAGCTCGTATGGTTCGGGCGGTTGCAGTCGCTCAAGGGGAGACTCCGCCAGTGAATTTAGCACTCTGCTCGATCATCCTGGGAGACAATTTCATTTCGCCGTTGGATGTGGAGCTCATCTATGATGTGAAGTACTCAACCGAGCAGATGAGCTCGCTGGTGGCCGCGTTACCAGGTGAGAAAGTCTTGCAGTGGCTACGGACTCACGACTGTCTATTGGTCGCGACGTTTCCTCGGGATATGAATTTGCTGCAGGTGCGTGAACAAGAAAGCGCCCTCTTCTTTCATCAGGAGCAGTATCAGAAGCAGTGGTGTTGGTTTGCTGAGCCGGCACAGACGTTTGCCAGGTCAGATGTAGTTCAGGGTGCCCGGTGGCTGATAGTGCAAAAGGAGCCCCTTTCTCGCATGCAGTATGAAGATTCCGACGATCCATTTGATACTGAGCAAGGTTCCAATGTCGCTGAAATGGCGTATGTCGTCATTACGCACTACCGGGCTACCGCCATTCGTCTGCTGCCAGAAGAGTTCTTTCGGACGTCTTCTGTATCAGCCACTGGGAACTGTGTCGTAATCGGCAACTTTGATCCAGTCGGCTTGGTAATAACCGAGCGAGACGCTGATCCTCAAAATGACCATATCGACAGTCTCTCGGCTGAGAGTGAGTCGTGACCAGCAAAAGCAGCAATGTCTAAACCCGACCCCAAGTATTTCACCTGGGGTCGTTTTATTTTTGACGTGAACGTATATACATGGTAAAAAATCACTTAGACAAAACAACCGAAAGGAAGAATAGGTATGGTTATCGGTATCGGCAATAAAGTAATTGTGATTCGGCTCGTGGGGTTTGCTATTTCAGTCTCGATAGAAGAAATAGATCAGTACGCCATACGTCTGATTGATCCACGAGAATTCATCTACCAGTTAGCAGTAATCAAACCCGTCCAGCACCCTGTTCGTCTTGGGCTATATGAATCGTTCCCGATATTCCTAAAATATGTCTGGCGAATCAAAACCCGTCGTGCCTACTGGAACGGAACCTACACCCAGTTTACGTCCACGTTTGGTCTCTTTCTGCAGGATATGGTGCAGAGATGCTACGGGATATCACCCACACCAAAAGTGATATACGCGGCCATTCCCATGACGTTGATATTTCTTTTGCTCCTGAGTCTCATATGACCTACTCAAAAAGCAGAGCCCCTGCTCTGCTTTTTATTTTATCGGTCTATCGTCCTGGAGTAATGTGATAGGTAGTAATCTGTGATATATTCAAGATAGATATACTGAACGGCCACTGGAGGATGTTCACATGAAGAAAAAGCAAAAGAAATGCCAGCATGACCCATACGCAGCCCTGGTGCGTACACCTTTGTTTCGCCAACGCATCGTGCGCGACAAAACAAAATACACCCGCAAACGGAAACATACCGATTCCGATGCGGGTGTTTTCTATTGATTGAGAGGGAAGTAGGAGTATACAGTGGATACCTTTGTCCGGGCAGTCCAGGTCACCAAAAGCTCGCAATGCTACCACCAGTGTTTTTCACTGCTGGTTTGCTATAATCAAAATATGTTTGAGAACAAAATGGAAGGCTTCGATAGGACTGCGCAATCTGAAGCGGTGATTGATGAATTGGCAGATTCAAGAGTTTCAGTGGTCGAAGCGGGGAATGAGTCGGTGGTGAAAAAGCTCTATACGGGGGCCAATCAGGTCTTGCTAGAGGACGGGTTTGATGCTGAGGTATTGAAAAGATACTTAGAAACGTACATTGATGACTGCAAGTACGTGCACCAGCTCGAGACAGACAATCCTGAATTGTTCACATTTCAATTAAGTGACAGCAGCGCTGTGGTTTTTCATGTTGTCCCGCAGGGAGAGAGTCTCGCGGAAGAACAGGGTACGTGTGCCGTGACGGGACAAGCGCTGGTCGAGGGGGACAATCTCAGAGATGCACTCAGGCCAGAAAATCTCTCGCAACAACTCTATGAATTGGGCCCAGAAATCCAAAAAACACTCATAGAGTTTTCCGACCGCATTAATGACGAATTCCCACAACATACTAGAAGCTATGTGGTGACGGAGCCAAATGTAAAAATCGAAACCCAGGGCGACACACTGCACGTACATGTGACTGACTTGGCAGACAGTCTGACGCGGTCAATCGACCAAGACGTGATATGGCCGAAGGACGCTGAATGATTGCTTAGTGCATAAAGGTATCTGACACCCCTCCGCACTCTCGATACCAAGAAATAGTACGTATGAAAACAGCCCTCTTAGGGCTGTTTATTTTAAAATAGACGCCATAAGCCTTGCCAGTAGACGTGTTACATGGTACTTGTTTACTTGGACTCCTGTAACAAAAAAGGTGAAGGATATGATGGACAATGTAATTGACGAACCTATCACAGACACTACACATGATGTGGATGTCGACACTGCGTCTGACGGCGACTCAGCACTCAAAAAGATCCTTTTTGAACATGACATTCTCTCGCATGAAGCGACGGCCGTATTGATTGCTCGCGCACAAAATGGTGACGATGATGCGCGGAATCAAATCATTGAGGCCAACTATAGATTTGCAAGACTCATAGCGCTTCGGCGTAGGAAAATACTCTCTAGCAATTTAGACATTGATGACCTGACGCAAGTCGGGGCTTTAGGTCTCATCAACGCGATTCAACGCTTTGACGTAAATCGAAATATTCGCTTTACAACCTGCGCAGAGTGGTCAATACGAGATTCTGTTGACCAATACATCATGAGTTTTCGTTCTATAGTTCGCATTCCTACATATCTACAAAAGGTCATGGGTTCCGTATCGTATCCAAAGCGTACGGATAAGAAGTTGTATCATGAAAAATATAAAGAGGATGCAAAGCTGCTCTTAGAAACTTTTTTTGTAGACTCAATCCATTCTCCGAACACAAAAACTGGAGCTCCTCAATACCATAAGGACTCCGAAATAGCAATTGCCAGTACGTTGCTATCACCAGAGGGTTTCGCTGTAGCACGAAGTGAGATGCTCGCAACCCGTCAGCGCATAAGTATATTGATACGAACCATAGATAATTGCTCGATTAACACGAACAACCTCGATACATTTCTATACCACACTGGGCTGAAAGACGGTATGCAGCACACACTCGGAGAGACTGCTGATTGGTTCGGAATAACCCGATCGGGTGCAGAATATCGTGTAAAAGTGGTCTTTGAACACCTACAAGCTGTCGGTCTTCCGTATACACGCCTCAAGGATATTCAGGATGAATTCCACCGTATTGAGGATTTAGAGGAATTAGTACAGAGCATTTAAGGAATAATGCACTAGAAACCGGACATGGAGTCCGGTTTTTTTATTTATATAGGAAAATGGTGTCAGGTACCATTGGTTACTGTTTAGTTATAGGAAGGGTGCCAAGAGTAGATATTGGCAACGAAATCCTAACTCCGAAGGTCCGTAACTCCGAAGGTCCGTCCTTCGGAGTTGCGTCCTTCGGAGTTGTTCGCCCTATGGCTATCGAAGGTTGATTAAGGGTGGAAATCTAATAATAGACGAAGCTGTTGCGCCGTATATCAAAATGGCTTTCGAAGAGTGGTCCAAGGGGACCTATAGTTATCGGAAATTATCAGATTATCTTAATGAAAGAGGATTCCGTTCGAAGTCAGGAAAGAAGATCTATCAACAGACAATAGAGAAAATCATTCGTAACCCAATCTACTATGGACAAATTAGAGCGTTTGGATTGGATGTAAAAGGTGGATTTGAACCAATTGTCTCAGAAGAGTTGTTTTATAAATGTCAGCCAAACAATCATAGAAAAGTTGCTACTACAAAGCGTGAGGCTACCAATCCAAAGTTCCCACTAAAGAAACTCATCAAGTGTTCTCATTGTGGAGCGAGTCTAACTGGTAGTAGTTCAACTGGCAGGATGGGGAAGAAGTATCCCTACTACCACCACCACAGACAGGATTGTGAGTATGCTATTTCATATCCCAAAGCTGATATGGAAAAGAAGTTCTCAGAATATGTTAGAAAGATTAGTCCAGACCATAAGCAATACGAAGCGTTATTCAAACGTATTGTATTAGACGTATGGCAGACGAACTACAAGCGCCTAGACGCTGATAATGGACGTGTGAGGCGTGAAATAGAGTCACTCGAACAAGATCGCCAGAAGGTCTTTGATGCTCATAGAAACGGCGTATATGACGACGTAGAGTTCTTGGACCAGAAGAACTATCTCAACGCTCGTATCAGAGAAAAGAAATCACTACTTGAAGAAAAAGAGATTGAAGAATTGAATATGGAATCAGCACTCAATTACTGTTTTGAGTTTGTTAGAGACAGCGCACAGACGTGGGCGTATCTAGAAAAGTATCCAGTGCATAGGGCACGGTTCCAAAAAATGATTTTCCCTGCAGATATTAGCTTTGACGGAGAAAAGTTTGGAACCACGGAACTAGCTTTGGTTTATAGGCTTAAAGAGGTCTATGATGCTGATTCTTCTAATTTGGTGAGCCGAGTCGTGATGGAACCCAATTAATACCTTGGCCTGCAAGGCTTTTGGGAGTATCCAAGATGAATCACTGTCGACCCTTCTCGAGAGGAGTAAAAAGTGACAAAAGTGACACTTTTTTGCAAAATTCACATTCGTGACAGAGTAGTGTCACTTTAATATAAATTGCTATACTAAACCAATGAAACTCATGGAAATCAGCGATTCATATAGAGAGACGGCTAATTCATTCCTTGAATCATCAAAGTTCATTTCTGTCCTGGAAAAATATGGAAGAATAGAATTTGAAGGTGCATATGCTGGCAATGTGATGCTTCATGGTGACGTAGATATCAAAGTCATTAAAAATACAGATTTTACTCAAGATGAGTTATTTTCTATCCTGAAAGACATCCATGATTCCTGTGGAGACAACTTCAGAAGTCTCTTTATAAAAGCTGATTGGGACGATCCACGACTTGGTCAACAATTCCCAAATGGACGCTACATCGGTCTAAAAACATATATTAATGACGAACGCTGGAAGTTTGATGTCTGGTTTATTTCTGAAAGTGAGAATAGTAGAGATCGAAGAAAATTAGATATAAGCAAAATAAATCTAACTGCTGAACAACGACAGAAGATTCTAGAGTTCAAGCAATATCGAAAAGAGCATAATCTGAAAGCCTCTGGTCAAGAAATTTATGAGGCTGTTATAGAAAACGATATTGCTGACCCAGAACTATTTTTTAAGAATATATGAAAATACTAAATACATGGCACGATAAGCTTGGAATGCCGAAATATGATGAAGAGTGGCACAGGCAGGACATGGCTGACGAGTTGGCTGAATATGAAGAGGCTAGTGGTTTTATTGATACTTGGAGCGAGTTGTCAGATGTTGCATATACCTACACAAGAGCAAAATGGTCAGGTCACAAGACTATTCCTTTTCCGCTAGCTCGTATAAAGTTATATGTTGGTATTGTGTACATGATTCCAAAGTACACCTTAAGATGGAGATTTTTCCGAAAACTAGGTCACCAGTTTGATTCCAGTCTAAATATCTCAGAAGTTCGTAACCCAAAGAAAGTTAAGAAACTAAAGACCATAGCTGAGAAATACAATCTTGACCCAGAAGAGTTCACTAGCAAGGCAACGATTTTAATTAAGGGTAGGATATTCTTAAAGTAGGCTTAGAATGTTGCATAAATTTTCTTATTTTCTGAATCAATTCGAATTTTATTTCCGTATGACATTGGAATTTGTGGTTCAGTATGACCAAAGTCCATGTTTTGTACAATCGGAATGTCTGTGTTGTAATCTCGTACTGTTTTAACTATCGTTTCTTGCTGCTCCTTTCGGTAGATGGCACGTTCATCAGGGTTTCGTAACTTATCGAACTCTCGTGCCTTGGCTCGTCCAACGACAATACCTTTGATTCGTTCAAGAATGCCTCGTTCCCCAAAGGCTCTAAAGACACGGCTAACATAATCTGCTGACGGAATTTCTTCAGAGGTTTCCATCATGAGTACAATATTCTCAAATTGCTCTAGTGATGGAATCTCTACTCCATGCCGTAGCATTTCATCGACTGACTCAACACAGCCACCCCAGAGCAATCCTCCACCATTGTTATCTCCATCCCAGGACCACCCTTCATTTGGTTCGTAATTCCTCTCTTTATCCAGTAGTGATTCATCGCCCCAATCTAGTCCAAGATCGTTAAAAGACTTGCTTGGTAAAAGCTCAAATTCACCGTCGTCAAACAATGCATGCTTTATATACTCTACTGTATATGGATTCATCTCTTTCTGGTGTGCGAACTGGGTAAACAAAGCTGCTCCATAAAATGACGGTATACCGTTTAAAAATAGAAAATTTGCAAAATGGGAGTTATCACTAAAGCCAAAGAAAGGTTTTGGATTATTTAGAAATGGTTCGTTTAGGAGATTTTTAATGTATGTAACTTGAATATCACCACCTAGAGTCGCGATTACTGCTTTGACCTTTGGATCAGAATAAGCTGATACTAAATCAGCTGCTTTATCTTCTACTGTTGCATCAAGTTTGGCAGTAGCAGGATACTCCACTGGCTCAAGTTCAAACACTTCACGGATTCGTTTAAGTCCGAGTTCATGTACATGTGGCCAAACTGCGGGTGCTGCGAAGCTAGGTGACACTATTGCAACTTTGTCTCCTTTTTTCAATTTAGGTAATCTTTTCATAATTTGAATTGATTCTAGCATTTAATTAAGTTTCTATTTTCAATAGAATAAGAAGTTTGAATCTTTAATTCTCCGAGAAAAGATGTGTCATGAGAAATGACAATCAGAGAACCCCTGAAGTCATTTAAGGCGTCAATAATTATGTCTGTGGTTTCAATATCTAGATTGTTTGTTGGTTCATCTAGTATTAATAAATCCAACGGCGTAATGGTGCTAATTGCAAAAGCTAGACGAGCTATCTCTCCACCACTTAACTCGTTAGCTTTTTTATGGATATAATGCTCGGGAAAATGAAATCTACCGATTTGCTTATAAATCAGTTCTTGATCGAGAACATTCATCTTTTGTTCCAAATTCTCAAATAGTGTTAAATCTTGAGTAACCACTGCATATTGCTGATCAATATAGGAGACAGTTATGTCGCTACCAACTTTACTGATGTTAGGCGATGGCTTATTTATTTCTTTCATTATTTTTTTTACCAGTACCGTTTTACCTGATCCATTTTCTCCAATGATCGCAAGTCTGTCACCATACTCAATCCTCAAACTAACATCATTAATGAGTACGCTGGAATCAGTAGCGATAGGTAGTGCTTTAATTTCAAGTATTAAGCCGCCTTTTCTCGATCGACTATCTAAAGGCAGATTAATAGTTTTATGGGAACTCATTTGTAGACCCTGAAGTGATTCTTCGAGTTCATTTCGTCTGACGTCATGCTTCTTTTTAATATTACCAACACCTTTCTCAGATCGATTTTTAAAATAGTTTTCAGCACTTTTATTCCGACTCAACTCCACCTTATTTTTTCGCTGTACTTTTGCAGCACGAGCTGCCCTCGTTTCTCTCATCCGTACTCCTTTGTCTAGGGCACGAAGTTCTTTTCTGGTTGCTTCATATTGACGTGCTTGAGCATCAGCAAGATATTCTTTTTGCTGTTGATGGTCGGCATATCCACTCCCAGTCACATTGATTGTCTGTGCACTGAGTTCCCAAATTGTGTTAGCTATATCGGATAAGAATGATTTATTGTGCGACACAAAAACCACAGCTCCTGAGCTTGCATCAAGCCAGTGCTTCAATTCAGTAATACTTTTGTAATCAAGATGATTTGTTGGTTCATCAAGCAACATCACCTGCGGTAACTGAGATGCAACTAGAGCAATCCATAGCTTTGTCCGTTCACCTCCTGACAATTTATCCATCTCCGATTCCTTGTCTGGGGGAGTAGATGAAAAAATACTTCTATATGTACTACTTAATAGCTTATAGGAGCAATTTTGTATTCGTAATAGCTCAGCTACCGTCCCGTGCTGGTGTGATTCATTTGCAATCTGCGGGACATAACCAACTGTACCGGTTTTAGTAACGGTTCCAGTGTCAGGTCCTAATACGCCCTCTAACATTTTTAAAAAGGTAGATTTTCCGGACCCATTTGGTCCAATTAGACCAATACGATCTTTTTCCTTGACCGCGACTGAAATATTAGAGAAAAGTTTTTGTGTTGATGTTGAGTAGGCAACATCATGAGTTGAAAGTAATGTTTTTAACATACGCATAAACAAACGCGTGTGCGTTTGAATTAACTTATAATTGGTTATGCGGATGTTTTCATGGGTAAAAAGTTACTTCTATAATGTGACTATAATTTCACACAATTTACTTATTTTGTCAAAGGTAAACATTGCCATTGTTAATTATTTATTGTATAGTCGCAACTAGAAGTCACTCATCAGAGTGACTGTTCTGTTCTCCACAAATCAATGAAGGATACGAAAATGCAAAACGATTCTCTCCTTGTAATCCCCGTGACTGCTAAGGTTTCTCAAACCAGGACAGTCTTCCAACAACACGACCAGAAAATCATCATTAGTGCACCTGGTTCTCTTATGAGAAAATTGGTTACCCTGTGTGACGGCACGCTCACAAAGACGCAGATTATTGATTCGCTCACCTCTGAGTGGGATCAAGAGTGTATCGACGATCTGGTCAATGAACTGTCCCGCCTTGGGTTACTCATTGACCCGAAGTACATATGTGAGGATGTGTGGCGATACGCTACCAACCCCTCACGTTACGCGCGTGCAGTCAGCGATGAGGAAGCGGCAAACCTGGCTGAAAAAGCCTGGGTGCGCCAAAAGACTTCAGATGAGTGCAAATACTACCCGAAGTCGACATTCGGCTTTGGCAGTCTTCTCGAAGACAGGTGTTCGACTCGTAACTTCTCGAAGTTACCGGTCGAAGTGCAGGCCATTGTGGATATGCTCTGGTCTGGATATGGTGAATGCAGAAATGCCAAACGCACTGTGCCGTCGGCCGGTGCGCTATATCCAGTCGTGCTGTACTTGGGACTCATGCGTTCTTCAGGAGAACTTTCTCCTGGTGTATATCGTGTGAGTGTTAGCCAGATGTGGTCAGTAGGGTTCGAGCTGGTCTCAGCGGATGTTGCTAGATTCCAAAGATCATTCATGGACCCGCTAATGACAGAAAAAGCACATGGTGCGGTGGTTATTGCTGGTTCTTTGCAGCAAACCGCTGAGAAGTACGGCAACCGCAGCATGTTGTATGTTCCGCTGGAAGCAGGGCATGTTGCGCAGAATATTCATTTGGCTGCCTACTCCCACAAACTCGCTACGGTAGAAATTGGCGGCTTTGCCGAAGACATGCTACATACAGCTTGTGGGATGTCGGATGGATACCTCCCGATGACTACTATTTTGTTTGGCCACCCATCACAAGAGGTTGATACTGCTACTGGTGTGTCTGAAGTGGACTGGGTCATGCCGACTGCCAAGTCCTACCAAGCCCCGTTCGCTATTGCTCAAGCACGCGTGTCAGCGGAGCTGAATGAAGATTGGTCGTATGGGCGAGATGCCTCACCTGAAATGGCCATGATTAAAGCTGTATCTGAAGCAAAGGAATGGGCTGCATGTGGTTGTGTTCCGGAGGGGTTGTTGAAGGCGCGATTGAAAGACGTGCCAAATGCGATCGATCCGCGAACTGTGATTCAGTTCCATGAAAGTCAGTACGAACTATCTGATTTTCCTCTGGAGCCATTTGACGAAGGAATCTCGTACGAGTGGGTGGAAGGAAAAGATGAGCTGACGGGTGAAAGTAAACACCTATTGGCTGAGTCGGTCTATTTCCCATACTTTGGGGAAACCCCGCCATACCTCTTCGCAAACTCGTCGGGTGTTGCGGCACATCCTGATCTGCAAATAGCAATCGAATCGAGCGTGCTCGAACTCATAGAGCGTGATTCGTTTATGATTGCCTATCTGACTGGGTTGAGTTATCCGACAATCTCTGTGAGCTCATTACCTCGGTATTTGCAGGAGCGCATTTCGATCCTTGAACAAGAAGGGTTCGAAGTTACGATCAAAGATCATACCCTTGATCTAGCTCCGGTCGTGACCGTCTTGGTTAGAAACGAGGCATTGGCGTATACCAATTGCGCTTCATGTTCTCGTTTCGTGATTGAGTCGGCTATCGACCATGCATTGATGGAGGTTGAGGCTTCGGTCTTGGCAAGACTGCAAAATGGTCCTGCGCCGGCAGTAAAACCGTCGGAGGTGGCGATGCCTCTACAGCATGGAGCGCTCTACGAACAGAAAGGATATTATCGTAGAGCAGACTTTATGTTTAGGGGTGAAATTTGCGACCTTAAAGAGCTGTCCGTCTCGGTAAATTCTTGGGATAGGCTGCTTGATACGTTGCATCAGAAGAACCTATCGTTGATTACCGCCAAGTTCTTTCTTTCAGAGCAGTATGGTGGTAACGGCGATCTGAGTATCGTGCGATCTATCGTCCCTGGACTTATACCGATGACCTTCGGGTGTCGGCAAGAGCCTGGTGGCATGAAACGGTTGTACGAGGTTGCTCGTCAGAAAGGTAAGCGTTTGACCTACGGAAACATCCGAAAGTTCCCGCATCCTTTCGCGTAAACTGCAGCTTAGGGCGAGGAGTACAACTCCTCGCCCTATTTTTTATGTAAAAAATCAGTGGAAGGTAATTTATATAATTCACTAGCTTTTAATCCGCTTACTTTAATTTTGTCTTGTACCAATTTAAAACCGAGTGAGTAGCCAGACCAGCGTTTAATGTTATCACTGCCAAAGAACCACTCATCATTAACCCATCCACGTTGATTAAAAATATCTTTCGCTTTATCCCATAGGTTATCCAGCTCTTCATTAGTGAAGGAGGTGGCGTAAATAGAAGGAGGTAAAGCAGGCTGTACCTCTATTTCAAAACTTTGGGTTAAACCTTCTGCGATAAGAGAGTCTAGCAACGTTCCATTTTCCCAAGGCACATGCTGCTCACGTACTACGTGCATATATTCATGAATTAATGTACGGGCAATCTCTGTTTCAAAGTTACTTTTAAGGTGTGGGTTATCTAGATCTAAATAAATATCAATACATCGAGCATCTTTGGTGTATTGTCCAGAGCTACCTAATTCTGGGATAGAATTTATAGGACTGTGACGTACTACTATATCGGTCTCAACTTCTTCGGTTAATGAAATTACTTTCTCGAGAGTGTTGTCAAAAATCCTTCGCAAATCATCTGCAATTAAAGTAAGTTCGTTGTTGGTTTTAAGAAAATGATAGTGAAAATTTTGCATATTCATATTGTAGCAAAGTGCTTGGTATAAATAATAAAAAACGGGTGCGGTATGTTGTACCGCACCCGTTGAGGTGGTCGAGAGAAATCCGTACTAGATGGATTTCTTGACACCACACTTGCCATTGCCACCGCCACCGCTGCGACACTGCGTCTGGAACCGGACGGAGCCGACGTTGTCCATTGGAACGGTCTTGGTGGAGAAAGAGAACTTCTTTTTACGTGTCATAGCTGACACTCCTTTCAAAAGAGACTTCTAGGCAGGAATACAGTCTATGTCAGACATTGACAAAGACCGGCCCTTACAGTCTGTTACAAATATATATGAAAATGATGTTGTGTCAAGCAGAAAAGCGCCTGTACTGGTTAAGCAGTATTGCGAGTATGTGACGGCTTTATAACCCTGCATAGCTATGCAGGGTTGATGGTTCTGTCATTAATATGATATGACAGAAGTGTTAGAAAGCGAGTACAAATATTGCTTATACGCCAGAAAATCTACCGAAGGTGATGAGAAGCAAGCTTTATCTATCGATTCCCAGATTAAAGAAATGACTCAGATCGCTGAGCGAGAGAAACTTAATATAGTTGAAATTAGGCGTGAGTCACATTCAGCCAAAGAATCTGGTACCCGACCTGTATTTGAAGAAATTGTTAAAGATATAGACAGTGGTATTTTCAATGCAATTATCACATGGGCACCTGACCGTCTTTCTCGTAATGCAGGAGATTTAGGTAAGTTGGTTGATCGTATAGACCAAAACAAACTACTTACAATTAAAACGTTTGGGCAAAATTTCACAAATTCACCAAGCGACAAGTTTCTTTTAATGATTCTTTGTTCTCAAGCCAAGCTTGAGAATGATAATAAAAGTATCAATGTAAGGCGTGGTATGCGAACACGCTGTGAAATGGGATTGCGTCCAGCTCAACCTCCAACAGGCTATAGGAAGAAGAATGACCGATTAGCAAAGTGCGAAGTGGAAATTGACCCAGAGAGAGCAGATGTCATAAAACAGATCTTTGAAAAGATTGCGTATGAGAAATGGAGTGTGTCAAAAGTACATGTATGGCTTAAATATGATCTTGATTTCAAAACTCACCGTGACTACCACCTAAGTCTTGGGAACGTTTTCAAAATCATAAATAACACTTTCTACTATGGAAGATTTGAATTTCCTAAGGATTCTGGTCTTTGGTATGAAGGCATACATACACCGCTCATTACAAAAGAGTTATTTGACCAGACTAGAAGTTCTATTAAGTTACAAGTGACCAAATCACAAGGTAAAGAGTTTGCTTTCACTCGGATTATGAAATGTGGAGTATGTGGCTCAGGTATTACTGCTGATGAGAAATTTAAGAAGCTTAAAGCTGGTGGGGTGAACAGGCATGTGTATTATCGTTGTACTAAGTCTAAAGACAGGAAATGCAAAAATAAAGCTTTAAATGAAACTGATCTAATAGATGAGCTAACGAAAATGTTCGACACTCTGAGTCTAGATAAGGTTAAATTAAATACTAAGTTAGACGACGAGATACAAAAGTTTAAAAAGCTACAAGCAATGTTTTTGGGAAAGAAAAGGACTGAGAAAATTGAGTCAGTAGATTTAAAAGACTACGCAAAGTTTGTATTGAGAGAAGGGTCTATTTTGGAACAACGATCAGTACTTGGGTGTGTGAGCACTGAACTGGTTCTGAAGAATAGTCAGGTACTGCTCAACAGGACATCATAGACACCCTATCGCCCCACCATTATAGGTCCGTACATACCAGTCTCAGTAAGAGATGTATAGATTTTTTTCATTTTAATAGCAGTATCATCATTAATGAAAAGAGATGATCTCTTGCCGTGGGGTGTGCCAAGTAAATATGATCTCATGGTTTCCCAAGTTTCACCCACCTCACTCCATCTCCACCCTGGAAGTTCTTGTTCAAGCATGAGTGGAATAGCGAGAGATGTAGGGATGGTTTGGTCATTGTTGAGAGATTTCTTCCAGTCGCAATATACTAAAATCGGTTTTGCATGAGTAGAGTAAAATGGAAAATCTAATCTCTTATATTTTATTTCAACTATCTGATCAAAATAATCAGGCAACCTAAGTTCATCAATTGACTTGATTACAGTCTTGTCCTTATTTTCATACGGACACGTAATAAAACCATGTGCCAAATAAATTGTATGGTCCAAACCTCTGTAGTCACACAACTCACTCGGTCGCGATAAGTTATTTTTACTCAAACTATTAACATCTCGCGCGACTAACGGATGCCAGCTTGGGTAACTATCTACGACTGGACCATACTCCATAATGATACGGTCAAGTTCGTGCTCACTCTTCTTTCTATCTTGTGCAGGTATGTGCAATGACACAAGAAATTCCATTGCACTTTTATACCCCAGTTCTTTTGCTTCATTCATTCTGAAAGTCATATAATCACAAGTATATCAGTTTACGCACAAAAAGCTATTTTTGTGCGTAAAACATGTAAAATAATAGGAGTAATACTTCTATGGTTTTTCTCGTTCTGAAACTTCTCGAGCATACGCTGATGAATTTCATCATCAGAAAGACTTCAGGCTTTATTTAAATTAGAAAAATAGTATAATTACTGTCATCAGTCTTTTAGATTACTTTCCCGTCTATCCCATGGTGAAGTAACTCTTATAGATGGGCTGATCTATAATTTACATCTATTTGTCAATCGTATCTTCTCAGGAAGGAACACCCGACAAATAAGTGTTAGTAATGTTATGACGCTCAATGATTCGCACGCTGAACCATGTTCTAGCATCAATGTGATGATTTCAGTCAATATCATGATTATAATCAATTTGATATTCTGCTCCGTAAATTTATAGTTTACGATCTCCAAAAAACTCCGTTCAAAGGAGAAAAGGGATAGTTTAAAAAAGAAACCCACTTGCGCCTAAAAGCACGGCAGAGCTTATGCAGGTGGTTTTTTTGTGTAATAGTTAGAGGTATGTACAAGATTAATGAATGGAAAGAAAAAATCCTTGAAAAAAATGACGTAAAGTCATACAAGCATATAGATAGAAAAATTGATATTCGTATAGATAAGGATTTTGAATTAGTAAAAACTACTCTAGAAGATCTCAATAATCATCAGTTTCTCCCATTCATAAAGAGGACTGAGATTACTTCTCGTTACAAGAGGGGAAAATGTTCTTGTGGGAATCTAAAAAAAGACGAAGCATGCCTGATGGAGTGTGGCTACCGATCGAAAGCTAAAAAATCAAAAGTTCGACCAATAATGTATTCTTCTCACTTAGATTCTTTAGTGTATAGCTACTATAACTTTATACTTTCAGAGGCTTACGAAAAAAAACTAAGTAACAGTGCTCTTGGTGAAAATGTCACAGCTTACAGAAAAATTCCCTTAGAAGAAGGTTCGAAAAAAGGTAAATGTAATATACACTTTGCAAAAGAGTCATTTGACTACATTGTTGAGAAAGGTGATTGTTCAGTCATTACATCTGACATTAGTGGTTTTTTTGATAATTTAGATCATCGTCTTTTACTAAAGAGTATTAAGAAAGTAGCTGAAAGAGATAGCCTTGATAAGCTCTACAAAATATACAAATCTGTTACTAGGTACCATTATATAAACTATTACTTATCGTTTAATAAACCTGAGTTCAGAGATATTCTTAAAAAGAGTAGGTATAAAATATATTCAAAAATAAAAGAACATACTAAAAAGAACAGATCAAATAAAGGAATACCCCAAGGAAGCCCTATCAGCGGACTGTTATCAAATATTTATATGTATGATTTTGATCGTGAAATTGTTGATAAATATCCTGATGTGTTTTATAGAAGATACAGCGATGACATATTGATTGTATGTGATCAGAACAAAGTTGAAGAGATCCAAATTTTTTTATTTAATTTAATAAATGAAAGTCTATTAGAAATACAGCCTGAAAAAACAAACATGGCTACTTTTAGAAATGGTATATGTGTAGATGTCGTTGATGGAAGCGGAGAAAAAATGAGGAGAAAATATGTAGACTATCTGGGTTTTGAATTTTATGGTGACAAAATTTTAATGCGGAAAAAGAGCTTTAATAAACAAAAAGGGAAACAAGAAAGAAAGGTGAAGAAGAGGGTTCACAACACTTCCTACCAGAGTAAAAGTGGTGACGAAACAAGGAATAAAGTTCGAAGAAGTGATTATTTAAAGAAAACTCAAGTCTTATTTAGGACAGGAGAAATAATTAAACAAATAAAAACTCTGTCTCGAAGTAGAAATAAGAAGCGTAAAATTGCTGCGAGTAAAAAACGCGATGATGAAAAATAGAATCATAACCACACGTTCAAAATTTTATTTTTTACCTGCTTTATTAGAACTTAATTAAGTATTCTTAAAGGTGTATCGGTACAATAAAACCACCTATATTGAACCGACCCCCAAAAAGTGGACACGGGAATAAAACCCTCTGTCCACTTTTTCTGTATTCCATATACAATTAGAAATATAAGAAAAGTATATGAATAAAAGAATACTGAGCC
>Ga0136601_1000280_pt1 | contig 24316 bp, 18 predicted proteins | sample AntRauMFilla2699_FD_181020 | JGI IMG/M metagenome (GOLD analysis project Ga0136601, IMG submission 181020) | Saline lake microbial communities from Rauer Islands, Antarctica - Metagenome Filla 2 #699 | ecosystem: Environmental > Aquatic > Non-marine Saline and Alkaline > Saline | place...
CTATCAAAGCAATCAGCATATGTGACATCTCGTGTACACGCCCTGCAAGGAAAGGAACAAAAATTAGAAGCAGAGAAAAAATTAATTGATGATGATATTGACGAGGTAAAGAAAAAGCTCGATACGCCCGTTGCAGTTGAGGCAAAAAAACACGTTCAAGATATCCAGGATAAACAATCTGCACTGCGTCGCGAACGTGATGAGGTGTCACGCCATATAGGTAAAATTGAGGGTATGATAGAGATGTCACAGCGTCCTGTACGCTCAGAAGACATCGTCATATCTCAAAAAGATTTTAATACTATGATTGACGAACTAATGTTGCACGTAGATAAAGCGGGATCTGCTACAAATCTGGATGATATGCGAGCATATTATAAAAAAATACATGAACACCTATCATCATTAAAGGAAAAATATGCTGATGGTGATACACAGCACACTACACAAGACGCGCACAAAGAGCTCACAGCATCGCTACAGCAGTCGCAAGAGGAATTACGTACTATGGATGCACAATTGCAAGAACTTGTCTCACAACAGCGCTCTGTCGAGGCAGACATCGAAGCTCAATCACAAGAATTACGTACGCTTGAGAGAACGTATTTTGAATACACAACAAAACGCCAAGACGTACAGTCTCAATTACAGGTTGTATCAATGGAAAAAGAAAACATAGAACGTGATCGTCAACGATTCGCGGATGATTATGCAGAGGCACAGCAATTGTTTGGTGGAGATTTTTCATATACTGAAGCTGAAAATCCATCAGGTGATCAAAACCAATTACGTCGTACTATAGAACGCATGATTGTTAAATTGGAAGAAACTGGAGGGGGGAGTGGAGCCGATACTATTAATGAATATCTTGAACTACAAGAACGACATCAATTTCTTAGTAAAGAATTGGAAGATTTGCGCTCAAGTCTAGAGCATCTAGAGAATGTTATTGCAGAACTTAATGAAGAATTGTCACAACAATTCAGTGATGGTATGAAGAAAATTACCAGTCAGTTCAATCAATTTTTCAGCGTTCTATTCGGAGGTGGCACAGCTGGTTTAAAATCGGTACTTATCCCTCGTCGTAGGCGTGACACAGATGAAGAAGAGCCACAAGAAGATGAGGGAATTGATATTGCGGTTTCGCTACCGCGTAAAAAAGTAACCGATCTAGATATGCTTTCAGGAGGAGAGCGCTCTCTAACTTCTATTGCACTTTTATTTGCGTTGTCTCAGGTGAATCCTCCACCATTTTTGGTTCTTGATGAAACTGACGCGGCTTTAGATGAAGCGAACAGCACTCGTTATGGAGATATGCTTGAGGAGCTTTCTAAATACTCACAATTAATTGTGGTAACACATAATCGCGAAACTATGTCACGCGCAAATATTTTATATGGCGTAACGATGGGGCGCGATGAATGTTCTGAATTGCTTTCTGTTAAGTTCGATGAAGCAGCTGCGCAATTTGCAAAATAGATTAGTATTGTACGGTGTTGCTTCGATATAGGTCATTCAGTGATTTTTGATCACCATAGTGAATATGCTGTTGCATGTATGAAATAAGATTTTCGATATCACGTTCACGATTTTGACTACCTAGAATTACTACACCAATTTTTCGTTCTTCACCTCCTGATAGAGGAAGCGTGAATACGGCAAGTCCTGTTCGCTGTGCATCTGATGTGTACCCAGTTTTTCCACCAGTAAACGTTTCTTCAGCTGAGCGAATACGGTTGCGGTTGTCCCAGCGATGTAGTCCGTCACTAAAACTTTCGGTGCGAGTGATATCTAAAATTTCAGGATAGCGTCGATTTATATATTGAAGCATGACAAACAAGTCCTCGGCAGTTGAGGTATTTTCAGATGATAATCCGCTTGGGTCATCAAAATTAGTATTACGCATACCTATCATACGCGCCTTGCGATTCATTTCCTGCATAAAATTACTGCGACCCATAGATTCAGCGATCACCTCTGAGGCGTCGTTACTTGATTCCAATAGTAGAGGATAGAGCAGGTCATGTGTCCGTACTGATTCACCAACCTCAAGTCCACCACGCCATCCCTCAGTAGCAATTGCACGACGAGATACGGTGGTTGTGTTATCCTGGGGAATTTGTGTATAGGCAACTAATGCGGTCATTAATTTTGTGACCGATGCGATAGGTAGAGCAACTTTGCGTGCATTGCTTGTGATAATTTGACCTGTCTCAAGATCGGCTACAAGATGACCTTCAGATACCGTGGTAGGTTCATTCGTTGAGCCGACGGTGTAATAGCGCTTTTCGATAGTCTCCTTGGTTGGTTGTACCGTTACCGCTGGTTCATTAACTACCTTTGATTGTGCACCCTCGTTGAAATATGAATACGCAAAAGTACCTGCTTTAAATAGTAGTGACATGGCCGCGATACCGACGATAATGGCACTGATAATCCATAGTGCATGATAGGTTTTATGCAGTATATGCTTCATATCTATAGTATGACAGATTTAAACTATACAATCAACTGGTAGTCAATAATGCGTCGATCGAGGTCGGTATCGATTACTTTGATCGGTATCTCATCACCAATATGGAATACTTTATTCGTACTTTTATTTCTAACTACCATCTTTTTTTCATCGAATTCATAGAAACCATCACTCATTGTGCTGAATCGAATCATGCCTTCGGCGTGTGTTTCTTTTTCTCGGACAAACATGCCAAATTTTATAAAACCGGTAATGGTTCCTTTATAGGTTTCTCCGATGCGCGTGCTCATGTATTCTACTTGTTTGTATTTAATAGAATCCCATTCGGCATGCTGTGCATCTTTTTCACGTTCTGAACTGTGTTTTGCCATTTTTTCATAAAACTCAAAGTCTTCACGATCAACGGTTTTATCGGTTAGACATGATTGAAGTAGGCGGTGAACTAATACGTCAGGATAACGTCGAATTGGTGAGGTAAAATGTGTGTAGAACTGGAATCCTAGCCCATAGTGACCGATGTTCTCTGTCGTATAGACTGCCTTTGCCATTGAGCGCACCACGGCAGTTTGAATTGAGTCCTTCAGGTCTTCGTCATCTACTTCACGCAATAATGCATTCAGTTCTGTTGAGGGAATAACGCCGTCTTTATAAGTAAGGTCTTTGTAGCCAAGTGTTTTCAGAAATTCCCAAAGATCACGCATCTTGTCTGGATCTGGTTTATCATGAACACGATACACGAATACGCTACGTCCAGTTTTTCCAGCCATAAATTTTGCTACACGACGGTTAGCCATAAGCATAAACTCCTCAACTAATTTGTTCGTATCGATGCGATGTTTTTTCTCGACTTTGATAGGTACTCCTTCGTCATCAAGCACAAATTCAACCTCAGCGCTGTCCATAGCAAGCGCACCATTTTCCATGCGTCGATCAGTTAGTTTTTTTGCAAGTGTATTAAGCGTGACAAGTTCTTCGTGGAAAAGTCCTTCACCACCATCAATAATTCCTTGTGCCTCAACATAGGTGAAACGTTTATCAGAATTAATTATTGTGCGTCCAAACCATTCGTCTATGACATCAGCGTTATCATTAATGGTGAACACTGCAGAAAATGCCAAACGGTCCTCGTTAGGTCGCAGGGAACATAGATTGTTCGATAGTGCTTCGGGAAGCATAGGAATAGTGCGATCGACAAGATACACAGACGTAGTACGTTCTTGAGCTTCTTCATCAAGAGCCGAGCCAGGAGTTACATAATGTGATACATCAGCAATATGCACACCTATTTCATAGGTACCGCCTGCCTGCCGCGTCCGACCGGCTTTGTATTCACTTTGCAACCACTTACGTCCAAAACCTGTCTTTAAGTCGCTTTCACGTTTTACTGCTTCTTCACGACTGTGTAATTCTTCAAAGTGGATTATTTTTACTGGGGTGTATTTTTTTGTGTGTTCAGCTGCGGTGCCTTGCAGGTGTTTTTTCCAGCGTGTTTGCATGTCTTCAGTTTGACCAACATATATTGAGTCATCATTACATAAGATTGCATACACAAAGAACACGTTCGGTCGCGGCGCAGGCAGGTCATCATTTTTCTTGAAAGAGAATGCATCATCAAAGTCTTTGGCATCATCCGGGTCAATAGTGAAACTCGTTATGTCACGCATGTCACGTCTTCCAACTATGTCTTCGTCGGTAATGCCGCGTTCTTCTAATTTTCGTGCTTCTTCATCTACTGCCTCTGGGAATTCATCGTCAAATCCGCGCTCCAATGCCATACCGAGCATTTCTGTATCATTAGCGCCAACAGGTCCGATGATTTTATCAACTTTTCCGATAGGGCCAACTTCACTCCATCGTACAATGGTTACGTATACTTTTTTGTTAAGCATTTCGCCAGTAACATCGTCCATAGGAATGGTGATATCTGGATCAAATTTATCTAACGTTTCAAGCGTGTAGCGTTCGCCCTGTTTTTTTAGTATGCCGGTAAAACCAACTTTTGAGCGTTTTAAAATTTCTTCGACTTCACCAACACCTTGGTCCATATCGGTTACGCGTACACGTACGCGGTCACGGTTAAAGGCTTTATTTGTCTTGTAGTGAGGAATATCGATAACACTGTTTGAGTCATAGTGACGTACATAATAGCTATCATTTTTACCGACACGGAATGAGCCCTCGAACACATCCGGCGTCGTCAAATCTTTTTCTTGTGAGTCAGTCATGGGGTGAGTATAGCATAGATACGAGTTTTGAGAATAAATACGCCGTGCGTAAACATTGATAATACAGGGGGAAAGTTTTATAAAGTAAACAAGACTACGAGTTAATACTATTTGTGTATTAAGGGGATAGTTGTTTGGAAAATAAAATAAAGAGTCATGAGCAAAGCAAAAGCATCAAAATCACCTAATATTAATATAATGGCTGATGAGAATTTTTATCAGCTCCAAAGATTTTTTAAGCGACAAGGAAAGTCTCAAAAAGATAAGTTTCGAAATAAGAATATACAGCTTACTCAGATGGGCTTATTCAGTCATCAGTCTTGGAAAAAAGATGCCTTCTGGAGGCAATTCAAGGAGTATGAAATATTACATAATATGGAGTCTAAAATAGACAAGACGACCAAATTTGATATTTTTATTTTGCAATCTCATTATAATATTAAGCAATTTAACTTTATAGACGTGATAAAAGAATTTGCCAAAAAAGATTTTAAAATTATCATTCTGCCGAGCGGTAGGAGTGACTGTAATTCCACAACGAAGGAATTGTTTTTTGAATTTAAAAAAAACATACTGTGAATGCAGACCAAAAAGATTAAAGAGTATCTTACAAAAATGATGTTAAAATAAAATCGGAAACAAAAGCTCCTATAGCAAATTTTACTATAGGAGCTTTTTTATTTCCCAAATATTGACTTTTTCACCCATTTTGCTACTATGGCGGTCATGTTAGTAATACGACTACAAAGAACAGGACGTCGCAACCAACCGCAATTCCGATTGGTAGTGACAGAAAAATCAAACGGCCCTAAAAGTGGTCGGTTTAATGAGGTGCTTGGATCTTATAATCCAAAACTCGGAGAGCGTAATTTAAAAGAAGACCGAATTACACATTGGTTAGAACAAGGTGCACAGCCAAGTGGAACCGTACATAATATGCTTGTTGATGCTAAGCTCATCGATGGTAAAAAAATTAATGTACTCCCACAAAAATCACCTGTAATTGACGAAGAAGCAATCGCAGCTGAAAAAGAAGCAGAAGCAGCGGCAAAAGCCGAAGAAGAGGCAAAAGAAGAACCTAAGGAAGAAACTGAAGAGGAAGCAAAGGGAGAAAGCTCAGACGGTACTCCTGAGGAAAAAAAGGAAACTCCAGAAGAAACAAAAGAAGAGAGTGAAGAGGAGAAAACGGAAGAAGCTCCTACTGAAGAAACAAAAGAAGATGGCGAGGATAAAAAAGAGGAATAAGTTCCTCTTTTTTGCTGCGTCGTATTTTTGACCACCAAAAATACCTATGTTACTATGAGCTCATCAGTAGCCAGTCGAGGTGCTGTCGATTATACAGTTTAACAGAAATTAGAAACGAAATTATGGATTACAATACACCAGAAGTATTTTTAGAATTTGTTGTCAAAGGCCTTGTCGACAATCCTGATGATGTAAATATTGAAAAGCGTATCGATGAAATGGGCGTGCTCTTGACTCTTGATGTTCATCCAGATGATATGGGAAAAGTTATCGGCCGCAAAGGGGCAACAGCAAAAGCAGTACGTACACTTCTACGTGTTGTTGGAATGAAGAACAACGCGCGCGTAAACATGAAAATTAAGGAGCCAGAAGGAAGTACACACCCAGCAGCACAAAACAACGAATCTGAATCTGAATCAGAATCAGGTTCAGAACCAGATAGTAGCGCATCAGATGAAATGGATGCAGCTATGGAAGATCTAAAATCAGATTTGTAGGAAAGTAACAAGTAACAAGCAACAAGTATCGAGTTGCACGTTGACCAAAAAACCGCTCGCATTAGAGCGGTTTTTTGTTTATGATGACTATATGAAAAAACCATTACCATGCACAGTTTGTTTTTTAGTTGATGACATTCCATTTAATGCTATGTGGGAAGATGATAAGTGCTGGATTCCAGACGTACTTCGTGGTAAAACAATAGAACAAGGAAGATTCGCATGTAACAATCAGCATAGATCAGAGAAGGTTCTAGAACTTCGTTTTAGATAAATGTATATGACTACTTTTCACATTATTACAATTTTCCCCAACATGTTTGACTCATATTTTAATGAGTCTATTTTAGCGCGTGCAATTGATAGTAAAAAAATTGCCGTGAAATTTTATAATCCCAGAGATTATACAAAAGATAAACATAAGCGTGTCGATGACAAAACTTATGGTGGTGGTCCAGGAATGGTAATGCAGGCTGAGCCCATTATAAAGGCAGTATCAAGCATCAAGCAACGAGTATCAAGAAAAAAGAAATCTAAGCTCAAGGTGCTCATTACTGCTGCGGGTGGTAAGAAGTTTACAAATACACTAGCCACTAAATATACTACCTATACTGATATCATTATCATTTGTGGACGGTACGAAGGTATCGATACGCGTGTCAGGAAAGCATTGCGTGCAGAAGAAATTTCAATCGGTGACTATATTTTAACGGGTGGTGAATTACCTGCGATGGTTATGGTTGATACAATATCTCGACAAATAGACGGTGTGCTGGGTAAATCTGAGTCTATCGAGGAAAACCGCACATCCAGTCATGAAATGTATACACGCCCTGAAACGATTACGTATGACAAGAAAAATTATTCTGTCCCAAAAGTGTTGTTATCAGGAGATCATAAAAAGATTGATGAGTGGAGAAGTAAATAACGAACTATGAGTACGACAGATAAAAAAGTGTATAGCAATAAAATATTTTTTAAAACACTGTGGCATTTTATCAAGCCCTACAAGTGGCGTTTTTCTCTTGCAACACTTTCTCGCCTCGTCTCTGATATTGTATGGCTTTATCCTACATATGCAATTGCTGAAATTGTTAATTTTCTCACAAAGTATACAGAAGGTGCAGATTTAACACGATTATATTGGATAACAGGACTCTTGATTGTAGTGACCGCAGTGCATGTCGCATTAAAATATGTTGCAAAATTCATGGGTTATCGAGTAGCTGAACGTACATATATTGATTCGTACCTAGAGTCTAGTGAGCATATGTTCGATATTGATATAGCTTGGCACACAACAATTAACGCAGGGAACAAGTTCAAGAAAATTCAAAAAGGTTCAGAAAGTGTAAAGGAGGTTATTTATGTTTGGTATAAAGTGATTATAAAGGTGATTGTTCAAACCATCGGTATGATTGCCATTATATCAGCTTTCGACTGGGTTATAGGTTTGGTTATGATTATTTTTGCTGTGTTCTATGGGACGAATGCGTATTTTTTGATACGTCGCGCCGCTCGTGCATCGCATGAAGTTAACATTGCAGAAGAGGGCTTCACTGGTGTCTTATTTGAGGTTATTAATAATATCCGCAGCGCGAAATTAATGGGAATGCTGCGAATGCTCATCGAGAAGATAGGTATTAGCTCCGAGGGCGTATGGCAAAAGTTAAAAAATAAAGTCTTTTGGTTTACATTTAATGGTTTTGTTCAAGGCACCCTGGGGCACGTATTTCGTTTGACGATTGTTGTTGTAGTAATTATTGGAATTCTGAACGGACGGTACGAGCTTGGTTTTTTGTTTCTGATTTATAATTATTTCAATAAGATTTGGGAGGCTCTAATGGAATTGGCCGACTTGTCGCAGCGTTTAGCTGTAGCTAAATATGGTATTGCACGTATGGCTGATATCATGGACCAACCTATTGTAATTGATGACGAGGTAGATAAATGCACCTTCGATAAAGACTGGAAAAAGATTGAATTACGCAATCTAAGTTTTGCGTATGAAAACGACGGCGTACTACAAGATGTATCACTTACCATTCATCGTGGAGAACGTTTAGGAATTATCGGATTGTCAGGCGCTGGAAAATCAACGCTATTCAAAATTCTTCTCAAAGAATATGAAGACTATACAGGAGAGGTATTGGTTGACGATGTGCCACTTCGTGATATCAGTAAAAAGAATTATTTTGATCACGCAGCTGTTGTATTGCAAGATACAGAAGTCTTTAACTTTACAATCGAGGACAACATTACCATCTCAAATTACGACGAGCGCGAGAACAAGCAGTTATTTAACAAGGCAGTTACAACAGCACACATAGATGAAATTATTGAACGGTTACCGAATAAAGAAAAAACCTTTATCGGAGAAAAAGGTGTAAAACTGTCTGGGGGAGAAAAACAAAGATTAGGTTTGGCACGTGCAGTATTCAAAGATCCTCAAATATTATTCCTTGACGAGGCGACCTCACATTTGGATGTAGAGTCAGAAGGAAAAATACAAGATTCGCTACATGCATTTTTCCAAAATATTACTGCTGTGGTAATTGCTCACAGATTATCTACCATAAAAGAAATGGATCGCATTTTGGTAATGGAAGCAGGGCAAATAATTGAGGAGGGAAGTTTTGAAGATTTATATAACAAAGAGGGAAGGTTTAGAGAGTTGTGGGATAAGCAGAAGATATAAATTTTTGATTAAATCAATAATTTTTATTACAATGATTGTATGAAAAAAAGGTGCAAAAAAATCAAGAAATAAGAAGTAGGGATGCAAAGACAAGACGTTTTGTTCTTAGTAAAGATCAAAAGATACGTAATGGTGCTAAAGATTTCGCAGTGCCTTTTTGAAGGTGTAATGCGCGATTTTGCTAATGGATAAATTTGTCTATCCTAATCAAAAAAACTTCAAAGTATTTATTAAGGTGTTAGAAAAAGGTGATTATGCAATTAAAAAATACCTACCACCAATTAATTCTCATTGGTATTTTTTAGTTGCTGATTATATGGCATATGTAAAAACAACTGCAGGCTATGAAGAAAATCTTTCTTTTTAAGAAGTTATGGCACGTATTTTGTATAAAGTTGTAAAACTCCATGAACTTGGAGATGGTAATAAAAGAAGCGCTGTCATAAGCGCGTATCTTTTCGCTCTGGTGAACGATTATATAGTTACTGATGCAAAAGTTGTTAAAAAACAAGCGAAGAGAATTGCAGCTACAAAAGGAAGGCTAAATGAAAATTTAATACGCAAACGAGTTTCAAAGCTTTTAGAAGGTGTAGTAATGTATTCTGAAACATAGAATTTATTTTCACTTAAGCTCTAATCCTATATGCTGTCTATATGAAACAAACCGAGGCACTCAATATTTTAGAACCATAGTTATTATGCTAAAATATACTCGATGTTTAAACTAGGAAAGAAAAAATCATCTCACGGCATTCGCATGTCGGTGCGACAGCAAAAGAACGAGCATGATGCTACTCATACACACCGTCATACCATACGTGAATTATTTGTTGGTCACCGCACGCTGTATTCTCTTTTAGGTGCAACGATTGGAGGTATTTTTGTTGGACGTTCGTTGTGGCAGATCAGCGTCAATGCGCTTGGACTAGGTTGGACTATTGTGATTGGCGTTGTATTGTTCGTCTTCAGTAGTCTTGTACTTCATTCATTCCAAGAAGGAGAGTAGCTTTGCGTGGAAGGTGTTTATTTTCCCTTAATCTCTAATCCTGTATACTGTCTATATGAAACAAACCGAAGCACTCGATATTTTAAAAATGGGGAAAAACGTATTTCTAACAGGAGCACCTGGTACGGGAAAAACCTACGTTATTAATCAATATATTCAATGGCTACGAAAGCATGATATTAATGTGGCTGTTACAGCGTCTACTGGTATTGCGGCAACACACATAAGTGGTATGACTGTTCATTCATGGAGCGGTATCGGAGTAAAAGATTTTTTGTCTGAATGGGATGTTGAGGCAATGCATGAGAAAAAATATCTATGGGACAGATATAATAAAACAGATGTATTAATAATTGATGAGGTGTCTATGTTGTCATCTGGTATTTTAGACAGTCTTGATGCGCTGGCGAAAAACATGCGCAAAAATGAACAACCCTTTGGCGGTATGCAGGTAATATTAGTGGGTGACTTTTTCCAATTGCCACCTATTGGGCGCGATGCAGAATATGCTTTTTATGCGGATGTGTGGCATCACGGCGAAATGCATGTGTGCTATCTAGAAAAATCATATCGTCACGATGATGGTCCATTGCATGCATTGTTATGTGAAATTCGTGACCAAAAATTCTCAGACACAACACATGAAACATTGACTTCGTGTACCGAGATAGAGCTTCGTGATATCGAGCCAACACGTCTGTACACACACAATGTTGATGTTGATAGTATTAATGCAGAGAAACTTGCTGAATTGGAAACACCTCTGCGTGTTTTTTCTATGACCAGCAAAGGTACCAAGAAAAAAATTGAAGGACTAAAAAAATCATTACTCGCACCCGAGGATTTACGACTCAAAGAAGGAGCTCTCGTTATGTTTGTGAAAAATAATCCAGAAGCAGGATACGTAAATGGAACTATGGGATATGTTGATGCCATGGATAACGGATACGTGCGTGTTGCAAAAACAGACGGACGCACGATTACGGTACATCCAGAATCATGGTCCATGACGAATGATGATGGAAAGGTAGTCGCCGAGGTTGTACAATTGCCATTGCGTTTAGCGTGGGCTATTACGGTGCACAAAAGCCAAGGGATGACCTTGGATGCAGCCGAAATTGATTTATCAAAATCATTCGCACCAGGACAGGGTTATGTTGCTTTGTCGCGCGTCCGGTCAATTAAAGGTGTGCGATTATTGGGTTATAACGACCATGCATTGTCTATAGACTCATCAGTTGTCGCACGCGATCAGGCCTTTAAGGATCAATCATCAAATGCACAAAAACGTTTATCTATTACGGATGCTGAGACTATAAAAAAACGCCACAATCAATTCATTGAACATATGGGCGGAAGTATTGATGAGGTAGAGCCTAAGAAACGAACGAAACAGACTACGTATGAAAAAACCAAAGCATTAATCGATGATGAAATGTCCATTTCAGATATGGCAAAGAAACGTGGTATGACCGAGCAGACTATTATGAATCATATTGAGCGATTGAAATCCGATGAAGCTATTACGGTAAAAGCTATAGCATACCTAGAGCCCGAGGATGATGACAGTTTTGAAACAGATGTAGCACGTGTTGCAAATGCTATGACGAAAGTAGAGGATGGCAAGCTTTCAACATTAAAATCATTGCTGGATGATACCTATTCGTATGACAGGTTAAAGTTTTTGAAGTTGTTTGTTGAGACTTAGTGCCTAAAGGACTAAGTACTATATAACTATGAGAAAATAGCATTTATAACAGGAGAATATTATCATATCTATAACCGCGGAGTAGATAAGCGTGAAATTTTCAGTGACAGATTTGACGTCATGAGATTTTTCGAATCTTTACGTGAATTTAATAATGTTAATGAGGTAGGAAGTCTTTATCAACAATCATTTCGTAAAAAAGAGGATTCACTTAGTCCTTTAGGCACTAAGTCAGAGGCGCTGGTTGATATAATTGCTTTTTGTCTGCTGGGGAATCATTTTCACTTGATATTAAAACCACGTTTTGATGATAGTATTTCTAAATATATGCAAAAAGTTAGTGCAGGGTATACGCGTTATTTTAACGATAAATACGAGCGAGTGGGATCGTTATTTCAAGGCGTGTTCAAGGCATCGCATATTGATACTGATGAATATTTACAAAAAGTTGTAGCGTATGTGAATCTTAATTTTCTTGTTCATAATCAAAAAATCAAATTTATGAAGCCCGAATTATTATCCAGCTGGAGTTATTACTCATCGGGGGTACAAAATTTACATTTATCATGTGTAAATGATAATGCAGTATTTCCTAATAATCATAGCGACTATAAAATACAAGCAATGAATGCATTAAAAGAAACACTTCAAAGAAGAAACCTTGATGATGAGTATATGAAAGATGAGTTGTTCGAGTAGTACTTAGTGCCTAAAGGACTAAGTGTTGGGTTGCTTTTGAACAATTGACTATGCTGTGATAAACTAATTTATATGAACAAAACCTGCGCACAATGTAATACAGAATTTGAATTACTTGAAGAAGATCTAAATTTTTATGAGAAAATGAAATCACCCGCACCAAACTATTGTTGGCAGTGTCGTATGCAACGTCGTCTAGCGCATAGAAATGAGCGCACTTTGTATAAAAGAAAAGATAGTATTGATGGTGATACTATTGTATCGATATATCCTGAATCTGCACCGTTTCCGATATATAAGCCAGAACATTGGTGGGGAGATGACTGGGATGGTACGGACTATGGTATTGACTACGACGCCAGCCGTCCTTTTTTGATCAATACAGAGAATTGCTAGAAAAAGTTCCGCGTATATCATTGCTAGTAATTAACAGTGTTGATTCAGAATATACTAACAATGCCGAAGATAATAAAAATTGTTATTTACTGTTCGCTGCACAAAACAGTGAGGATTGTATGTATGGACGATTAGTATATAGATGTACAAACTGCATCGACAATGCCTTCTTGTATGACTCTGATATGTGTTATGAATGTATAGATTGTCGCAAATGCTATAAGTGTCTGTTTAGTGAGCGTTGCGAGACATCATCCGATTTATTGTTCTGTTTTGATGCACGCGATTGTCAAAATTGTATTCTTTCGACGAACATTCGCCACGAGCAGTATATGATTGAAAATGTTCAACATACCAAAGAAGAATATGAGGTAAAGAAAAAAGAAATTCTTTCATCATATGATAATTTGGAACAAGCAAAAGAAAAATTTAATGAACTACGTAGTCAGGCATTCGTAAAATATTCTTTTCAGACTAAATGTAACAATGCGGTAGGCGATTACATGTATAATTGTCACGATGTATGGGCTGGCTTTGATGCTGAAAATGCAAAAAATTGTAAATATATTGCTGATGCTGAAATGACGATTGATTGTTATGATATGAATAATACGTACTACAAACCAGAATTAAATCTCGATATTATGGGAAGTCTGCAAACATATAATTGCAAACACAGCACCTATGTAATGTATTGCAACAACACAGAATATTCTGATAGCATGCATAACTGCAGTAACTGTTTTGGATGCATAGGTTTGAGAAAGAAAAAATATTGTATTTTGAATAAACAATATAGCGAAGAAGAATATAAAAAGCTCAAAGAACAGATGATTAGTGATATGAAAGAGCAGGGTGTATATGGTGACTTCTTGCCACCCGCAGTAAGTCCGTTTGGATACAATGAGACGTTGGCAAAAGAATATTTTCCAGAAGACGAGGCAAGTGCAACGGAAAAAGGTTTTCAGTGGCAACATGAGGCAACGGGTATATTTGGTAAAGAGACTATTACGAACGATAATATGCCACAAACCATTGAAGAAGTAGACGACAGTATTTTGAAGGAAGTTCTTGTAGATGAAAAAACAAATCAAAATTTTCGTATTACCGCAGGAGAGCTTTCATTTCATAGGCAAATGGGCATACCGCTACCTCGGCGTAGTTTTGAAACGCGTCATCAAGACCGTATGAGCAAGCGTAATCCGAGAAATATTTGGAAACGAAAGACTAATGATGGTAAAGAAGTATGGACAACCTATGCACCGGATCGACCTGAAACGATTCTTTCTGAAGAAGAGTATCAGCAACGTATAGAATAAGGTATACTAGGATTATGGATAGCTACACAATAATATCAATATTCATAACTATGGCTGGATTTATTATTGGGCTTGGCGCTGTAGTTGTTATTGATATTCATGGTTTTCTAGGGCGCACGTCATCGTATTGGACCGAGGCGACAACACGAACCCACAAAATAACAAAGCCACTGATTTGGGTGGGTATTGCTTTGGTAATTGTTGGTATTGCATTGACCTATAGCGGATGGATATTTTCTGGTATTCCGTTGATTCATTTTTTTGCTATTTTGATTATGATAGCTAATGGATTGTTTTTATCATTTTCTGTTAGTCCGTATTTATTACAGCGAGAAAAAGAAGGCAAGTCATCTGAGATATTGCCGAAATCGTGGCAGTACAAAATTACCGCAGGGCTTATTTTGTCTGATATTTGTTGGTGGGGGAGTTTGTTACTTTACATAGTATATATAGCTGGTTAGTAGAGCCAGTGTATTTAGTTTATGGATCCTCGGGCCTGCCTGTGCGGGCAACGCACGCAGACAGGCCCGAGGATGACAATGATAGAGAAGTGTGACAACGAGATTCTCGCCTTCGCGGGAATGACAGTGGTAAACCATTTTCTTGACTCTACTCAAAAATATGATACACTACGCACCGTTCAGAGTTGATTGAGTTATGATACGAACCAACCGTTTCTCCTATCCTTTACTTCGGTAAAGTGATACACAAATTTACGAGCATTACCCACAGCACAAGGAGAGTCAACCCTTGTGTAATAATTTTTGTATTTTAACGTATGTCAATGACCAAACTTCCACAGAAGATGTTTTCAAAATACCGAGAGCCATTGTCACCAATGCCAAACTTGGTTGAGAACCAAATCGAGTCCTATAAATGGTTTCTCGAAAAGGGATTAAAAGAAACTATTAAAGAATTTTTCCCACTTGGAGATTATTCAGGTAAGAAATTTGAACTAACGTGTGAACGTTTTGAATTTATTGGACCCGAGTTTGATGAATATCACGCTCGCGAAAATAAATTGATGTATGAAGGCCTATTGAAGGCAACTATTAAATTACACAACAAGACCACTGATTCAGACAAAGAACAAGAAATTCTTTTGTCAGAAATTCCAATGATGACTGATCATGGTACTTTTATTGTAAATGGTGTTGAACGTGTAATTGTGCCACAGCTTGCTCGTAGTTATGGTGTATTTTTTACAGAAAATGAAACAAAACATGGAAAATTTTTCGGTGCTAAAATTATTCCTGCACGTGGAGCATGGATTGAATTAGATACAGAAAAAGAAGAAAATCTTATCGTTCGTATTGACAAAAAGCGTAAATTTCACGTAACTACATTATTGCGCGCTTTGGGTCTTGAGACAAATGAAGCTATTTTAAAAGCATTTGATGGTGACGAACATGCAACTCGCTATATAAAGCGGGCTCTTGAGCGTGATCATGCAGTCAAGAATGCAAGTGATGCGGTGGTTGAAATTCATAAAAAATTACGTGATGGTGAAATTGCTAACCCAGACAACGCACGTGATTTCGTTGACTCATTATTTAGCGAAGAGCGTTACGAATTGTCAGACGTAGGACGCTACCATTTCAATAAACGTTTTGATCTGTCTATGGATGACAAAGAGCTAGCGAAACAAACACTTACTGCCGAAGACGTAGTTGTGATTTTAAAGAATATGGTAAAGCTCGACGAGACACCAGGGTCAAAAGCAGATGACATTGATCACCTTGGTTCACGTCGCGTACGTTTCGTTGGTGAACTATTACAGCAAAAGGTTCGTAAAGGAATGAGCCAAATGAAACGAAACATTCAAGACAAAATGTCTACTATTGATACAGACACTATGTTGCCGATGAATATTATTAATCAGCGTCCATTACAGGCACGTATCAAAGAGTTTTTCTCAACTAACCAGTTGTCACAGTTCATGAACCAGGAGAACGCGCTATCTGAGATTGAGCACTTGCGAACACTTTCAGCGCTTGGTCCCGGAGGTCTTACACGTGAACGTGCTGGGTTTGAGGTTCGTGACGTACACCCATCACACTATGGTCGCGTATGTCCAATTCACACCCCTGAGGGTCCAAACATTGGTTTGATTCTTCACCTTTCGTTATACGCACGTATCAATGAATTTGGTATGATCGAAACACCGTATGTAAAAGTAACTAAAGGTAAAATTACGGGTGATATCGAATATCTAAATGCCATGCAGGAAGAAGCATTTACTATTGCTCATGCAGGTATTAAATATGATGCAAAAACAGGAAAAATTACAAGTGACTATGTAGAGGCACGTATGGATGGTCGCCCAAAGATGGTTGTACCAAACGATGTAGAATATGTTGATGTTGCAACAACACAACCATTCTCAGCAGCTACATCACTTATCCCATTCTTGGAGAATGATGATTCAAAACGAGCATTGATGGGTTCAAACATGCAAAAGCAGGCAACGCCATGTATTCGACCGGATGCACCATTGGTTGCTACAGGAATCGAAGAACAAGCAGCTCGTGACACAGGGCGATTAGTACTGGCGGAGCAATCAGGAACAATTGAGGAAGTCGACGGGCGCCATATTCTTATAAAGGATACTAAGGGTAAAAAACACCCCTATTCATTGATTACGTTTGCACGAACAAACAATCACTCATTATTTCACCAGCGACCAATTGTAAGTGTTGGTGATAAGGTAAAAGTTGGAGACGTTCTTGCAGACATGACAACAACTGATAACGGTCAGCTAGCTATTGGGCAAAACGTTCTCGTAGCGTTCATGTGTTGGAGCGGTAATAACTTTGAGGATGCTATTGTTATTTCAGAGCGATTGGTAAAAGATAGTATCTTTACCTCAGTACGTATTGAAGAATACGAATGTGTCGTTCGTGATACAAAACTTGGTCCGGAAGTGACAACTCACGATATTCCGAACGTAGGAGAAGTAAAACTTAAAAACCTTGATGAAGACGGTATTATCCGTGTTGGAGCAGAGGTTGGAGAGAATGATATTCTTGTTGGAAAAATCACACCAAAGGGTGAGACTGAATTGACTCCAGAAGAACGGTTGCTACGCTCAATCTTTGGTGAAAAAGCACGTGATGTGAAAGACACCTCAATGCGTGTTGGTCATGGAAAAAAGGGACGCGTTATTGGTGTTCAAGTATTCTCACGTGATCAAGGTCATCAATTAGAATCAGGTGTACTAAAGAAAATTTATATAGAAGTTGCACAAATGCGTAATATCCAAGTAGGTGATAAGCTTGCCGGACGTCATGGTAACAAGGGTGTGATTTCAACTATTCTTCCGCAAGAAGAAATGCCGTACATGAAAGACGGAACGCCAATTGATTTGATTCTGACACCACTGGGTGTACCTTCGCGTATGAACCTAGGACAGATTTTGGAAATGCACCTCGGACTTGCAGCGCATACATTGGGTTACCAAGCCGTCGTGCCTCCATTCTCAGGAGCTACGCCAGATGAAATTAAGGAAGAGCTCACTAAAGCAGGATTTGCAGATACAGGAAAAGTAACGCTCTATGATGGACGTACAGGTGAACCATATGCACAGGATGTTGCTGTTGGGTATATGTATATCTTGAAACTCCACCACATGATCGAAGACAAAATGCATGCTCGTTCAGTTGGACCATACAGTCTTATTACACAGCAACCGCTTGGTGGTAAATCACAATCAGGTGGACAGCGTTTCGGAGAAATGGAAGTTTGGGCATTGGAAGGATACGGAGCTGCACACACATTGCGTGAAATGCTTACTATTAAAGCCGATGACATTGTTGGGCGTGCACAAGCATTTGATTCAATCATCAAAAATGAACCACTTCGTGAACCGCATACACCCGCATCATTCAAAGTATTACTTCACTATCTACGTGGATTATCGCTTGATGTAGAAGTTAAAGGTCGACCTCAGGTTAATGAAAGTTATGAAGAGCAAGCGAAAGACAAAGACGCTTCATAGTCCTCACTCGCTTACTCATTAATTATTCTCAAAATTATGGCATATCAACAACAAACAAAAGAACAGTTTATTCCTCACACAATTTCACTGCATATTGCATCACCTGAACAGATCTATGCGTGGTCACGTGGAGAGATTACTAAACCAGAGACTATTAACTATCGAACAGGTCGCTCAGAACGAGGAGGTCTTTTCGACGAGAAAATATTCGGTCCAGAAAAAGACTATGAATGTTACTGTAAAAAATATCGCGGTGTTAAATACCGAGGTATCGTATGTGAAAAATGTGGCGTAGAAATAACGCGTGCAATCGTGCGTCGCGAACGCATGGGACATATTGAACTTGCATCACCCGTGTCACACATCTGGATGCTTCGTGGTATTCCGTCACGAATGAGTTTGCTTATGGGGATTTCAATCTCAAACCTTGAAAAAGTAGTCTACTTTGCTGGGTACATTGTGAACAGTGTTGATGAAGATGAAAAGAAGTCCATCTTGAAAGACTTAGAGGCCGAATATCGAAACAAACTAAAGTCACTGCAGTCAGATGATGAAAAAGATACATTACAAGATCTTTTTGCAAAAACTAAAAAAGACATTATTGATTTGGTTCCTGGACGCGTGCTTTCAGAGTCAGAATATAATTTGTTCTCTTTGAAATATGCAACTATCTTTGATGCAGGTATTGGAGCAGAAGCAATTTATGAAATATTTAAAAAACTAGATCTAGTAAAACTAGAAAAGGAATTAGTAGAAGCGCTTGAGAAATCACGGGCAACAACACGACCAAAAATTGAAAAACGACTTTCATTGGTACGTGCTTTGATTTCAGCAGAATTACGACCTGAATGGATGTTCCTAACGGTGATTCCGGTAATTCCTCCAGCATTACGACCGATGGTTGCATTAGAAGGTGGGCGTCACGCTACATCTGACTTGAACGACTTGTACCGACGTGTAATCAACCGCAATAACCGATTAAAGAAACTGAAGGATATAGGTGCTCCAGATGTAATTTTGCGTAACGAAAAGCGTATCATGCAAGAAGCTGTTGACTCATTAATTGATAACAGTATTCGAAAACACTCAGGTGGTGCGGCTATGAGCCAGTCACAACGTCGTCAATTAAAATCACTCTCAGACAACCTCAAAGGTAAGCAGGGACTATTCCGTCAAAACCTTCTCGGTAAACGTGTAGACTATTCTGGACGTTCAGTGATTGTGGTTGGGCCAAAACTACGACTTAACCAATGTGGTCTACCAAAGAACATGGCACTGGAACTATTTCGCCCATTCGTCATCTCAAAACTTATTCAACGTGAATTAGCATATAACATTCGTGGAGCAGGGAAGCTTATCGAAGAAGCCGAACCAGAAGTATGGGAAATCTTAGAAGAAGTAATTGAAGGAAAATATGTACTGCTAAACCGTGCGCCTACATTGCACCGATTGAGTATTCAGGCATTCAAACCAGTTCTAATCGAGGGTAAAGCAATCCAGGTACACCCATTAGTATGTGCAGCGTTTAACGCCGACTTCGATGGTGACCAGATGGCGGTACACGTACCACTTTCCGATGAGGCACAACAAGAAGCAGCAGCATTAATTGCAGCTGATAAAAACCTATTGAAACCTCAAGACGGTAATCCGATTGCAACACCGTCACAAGATATTGTGCTTGGATGTTATTGGATGACCAAAGACGTCGAAGATGCAGCTGGTTCAGGTAAAATATTTGGAAGCCCGAACGAGGCAATCATGGCGTATGACTTTGGTGAAGTTGATTTCCGTGCTCAGATAAAGGTGCGCGTAACAGAAACAGAGCGATATGCACAATATGACGGCGGTATTTTCGAGACAACCGTAGGACGACTGCTCTTTAACTCAGTACTGCCTAAGGACTACCCATATGCGAATAAGGCTATGAAAAAGAAAGACCTATCTCAATTGGTTGATGAAATCATTCATCGGTATGGTGTTGAGGAAGCAGCTATTATTCTTGATAAAATTAAAACTTTCGGGTTTAAATATGTCACCATTTCTGGTTCAACTATTGGATTTGGTGATGCAGCGGTGCCAGAAGAGAAGCCTGACATTATCGCAGAAGGTGTAAAAGAAGGCGCAGAAGTACAGCAACAATTTGATGATGGACTTATTTCAGAGGACGAGCGATATCGAAAAGTTATCGAAGTGTGGGAAGGTATTCGTGACCGTATAGAAAAACTCGTTGGAGATAGTTACTTCACATCAGAATCAATGTCAGATATGATCGATTCAGGGGCACGTGGTAACATCAGCCAGCTATCTCAGATGGTGGGTATGAAAGGTTTGATTGTTAATACAAAGGGTCAATCAATTGACTTTCCAATTATTCCATCATACAAAGAAGGTTTGTCTCCAACAGAATACTTCATTACTACTCATGGTGCTCGTAAAGGACTTACGGATACCGCTCTTAACACCGCCAAAGCTGGTTACCTAACACGACGTTTGGTGGACGTAGCACAAGATGTTGTAGTTACCGAGGAAGATTGTGGAACAAAAGAATTCATTATTGCAAAAGCTGAAGACATTGACGGAATTAAAAAACCAATTAGCTTTGCAGTAACAGGACGTACCGCATTTGAAGCAGTCAAGGATGAAGAAGGCGAAACACTCGTTAAAAAAGGAGGCATTATTACAAAAGACATCGCTAAGAAAATCGATGAAGCAGGTGTTGAATCGGTAAAAGTACGTTCACTACTTAAGTGTGAGACACTGCATGGAGTATGTCAGGAATGTTACGGTCAAGATCTAGGACGCGCAGCGAAGGTAAAAGTAGGTGAAGCAGTAGGAGTTATCGGAGCACAAGCGATTGGTGAGCCAGGTACACAGCTTACACTACGTACCTTCCACGCCGGTGGTGTTGCAGGACTAGACATTACTACAGGTCTTCCTCGTGTTGAAGAGGTCTTTGAACGACGTAATCCAAAAGCTAAGGCAACGGTTGCTGAGGCAGATGGTGAAGTTACGGATATTCGCAAAGAAGGAAGTGAAACCGTTATTACCGTTCTTGGAGATGGTGGGGCAGATAGTCAGGTAAAAGAATACCGACTCATTGGTATGCACGTAGCTGTCGTTGAGAAAGGACAGCGTGTTGAAGCAGGTGATGTTATCTCAGATGGTTCTGCAGATATCAAGGAAATATTCAAATATGGGACACCTGATAAAGCAAAGAAATACATTATTGATGAGATTAATAAGGTGTATGAGTTGCATGGGTCTCCAATTTCACCAAAACACATCGAAATTATTGTACGCCAAATGTTCTCACGACGGAAAATTACCAAGCCAGGTAATACGCAGTTCACTACAGGTGAAGTGGTTGAATACATTCACATGGCAGAAGAAAATATACGTGTAGCTGAAAACGATGGAGAGCCAGCCGAAGGAGATACCGTCGTAATGGGTATTACTGAAGTATCACTTTCTACAAAATCATGGTTGTCATCTGCATCATTCCAACATACAACACGTACGTTGGTATCAAACGCCGTTCGTGGAGAGCATGATGAACTACGGGGGCTTAAAGAAAATGTTATTATTGGAAATCTTATCCCAGCAGGTACAGGTATTAACGACGCCTTCGTACCGTTTACTGCACGACCAAAAGTTGCCGTAGATGAAGAGACAACAGAGGCGGCATAGTAATCGTCGTTCCTATGCTATACTAGCTTTAGGAAACACCTATGTCATCAGATGCAGAACAAATAAAAGACGCACTGCCTATAGAGGAGGTAGTTGCCTCATATGTTAAATTAGAAACCTCGGGTAAATACCTCAAGGCGAAGTGTCCGTTCCATAATGAACGGACGCCGTCTTTTGTGGTTACACCAGAGAGGCAGAGGTTTCATTGTTTTGGGTGCGGTAAAGGTGGTGATGTATTCTCATTTGTACAGGACATTGAGGGTGTCGAATTCTACGACGCTTTGCAGTTGTTGGCAGAGCGTGCAGGCATAACGCTTACAGGTAAAGACTCAGGTCAAGGAGGGGATACCATGAAACGGTATCGTCTGATAATGGAGAAAGCACAGGCATGGTTTGAAGTGCAGCTACGCAAGGATGAACAAGTGGTTGCATACCTTAAAGAGCGCGGATTAACTAAAGATACCATGGTGCAATTTCATATTGGCTATGCACCATCTGGTTGGGACGGATTACACGCGTATTTACAAGGGAAGGGTTTTACTGATGAAGAAATACAGGCCGTCGGTCTATGTACTAAAGGCAAGCGCGGTATGATAGATCAATTCCGTGAACGTATTATGTTTCCCATCGCTGACACACAGGGACGCACTATTGCTTTTACTGGACGAATATTTATTCGCCCGGAAGAACAAGAAGATCCTCCAGAATACAAGGTTAATACAGGAAAATATATCAATAGTCCCGAGAGCCCGCTGTTCTCAAAGTCAAAAGTACTGTATGGATATTACCAAGCCAAAGAAGCTATGCGTACCGCAAAACGCGTCGTCGTAGTCGAAGGTCAATTAGATTGTATAGCTTCTGTACAGGCAGGAGTAGAAGAAACGGTGGCTATATCGGGTACTGCTTTGACTGCTGAACAGGTCAAACTACTGCTACGTTTTGCACATAAAATTGTTCTAGGATTTGATATGGATAAAGCAGGATTAGCCGCTATGTATAAAAGTGCGTTGTTAGGGTATGAACACGGTGCAGCTATGTACGCTATTGGCTTATCAAAAGGAGCTGACCCGGCATCATTCATACAAGAACACAGTGCAGATGCATGGAAAGAGCGCGTAGATGAGGCGTACCCATATATACAGTATCTTATTAAGATACTACGCGCAGGCCGCCATGAGACTAAAGCTATTGCTCGTATACAAAAAAAAGTATTTCCTCTTATAGCTCGATTACCACTACAGGCAGAGCAAGACCAATCACTACGTGTCTTGGCTGATATGATTGGTGTATCATATGAATCATTGGAGCGCGATTTTGCTAATATGATCGACATAGAGATGACTGATCACACAGAGCAAGGCGACCAACAAAAACCTTCAGTGACGCAACAAGGTTCACGTCAAGATCAATTGATTGCCGAATTACTGGGTATTATTTGGTGGGAAGAATCACGGGGCGATATTGATGAGCCACGAAAATCACTGAGCGCATTTCTCAAAGAACAACTGGGAGATATTTATGAGACATACATAGTATTATTTGAAGAAGAGCGCAATCGCCTTGTTTTTCAAGCAGAAATGCGCTATGATACAATGTCAAATGACCGCTATGCTGTAGTGCTCGAAAATATGAAGGACGAATTACTGCAATCTCGTCTTGAACAAGAGCTCGAAGAAGTACGGCGCGATCTACATACCGCTGAGCAACAAGCAGATGAAGCTGCGTCAACAGCATTGCTCAAGCGCTACCAAAAACTATCACAACGATTACAGGATATTAGTTAACCTTTCTAACTACGTATACTATCTATGCCTACTAAAAAAAAGACAACCACAAAAAAGAAAGCAACAAAGAAAAAAACTGCATCTTCTACAAAAGGGGCAGTAAAAAAGATCACTAAAAAAACTGCAAAAAAATCAATAAAGAAATCAACAGTAAAGAAGGCTACTACAAAAAAGAAAACAACCAAGAAAAAAACTACGACTAAAAAACCTTCAGTAAAAAAACATACATCAAAAAAACGCACAAAAAAAGAAGCCGAAAAAATAGAAGAAGCGGCTAAAGAGTTAATCGAAAAAGGAAAACGACGTCGTTTTGTAACCTATGATGAAATACTGAAAAAGTTCCCAGATATAGAGGACGATATTGTATTTTTAGATGAACTGTATCAGCGTTTCGAAGAGTCAGGTATCGATGTCTATGATGCTGGAGGCATGCTCGCCAGTGAAGAAGAAAACAAAGCAGCTATTAGTCTTCTTGACTCAAAATATGATCGAGAATCGAGCACGCATGATTCTATCCAAATATATCTACGTGAGATTGGAAAGTATCCGTTGATCAATGCTGCAAAGGAGAGAGAATTA
>Ga0136601_1000282_pt1 | contig 24272 bp, 18 predicted proteins | sample AntRauMFilla2699_FD_181020 | JGI IMG/M metagenome (GOLD analysis project Ga0136601, IMG submission 181020) | Saline lake microbial communities from Rauer Islands, Antarctica - Metagenome Filla 2 #699 | ecosystem: Environmental > Aquatic > Non-marine Saline and Alkaline > Saline | place...
TTTAGAAAAAAAGGAGGAGATGAAGGGGTCAGAATACATTGACAAACCTATTAAAAATCAATATAGTAAAGACAGAAACTGCAACATTCAAAAAACCAATAACGATGCTGAAAAACCAAAAATGGAAATATAGTGATGTACAAAAAATATTAACAGCTCAAATAAAACCCCTTTCGTTGATTGAAATTACTAAAGAGTATGGAGAAGTCATTATAAGCCGGTACTCAATAGCAGATTCTCCAGACGTGCTTAACGAAGAGGTTGCGCAGAGTCGGCCGGAGGCTGGTATCTATCGTATCCATACGGATCTGGAACGAGCCATGCATACCTTCAAAATACATACACAGAATATACCGAAGGGATGGAGCTTTGGGCATCCTTCAGTCATTATACAAGCAGATCGTATCTATTCAGATGCACAAATTTCAGGCAGTGTTCTCACTAATCAGAACCGAAAGGTGTGGACGACGCTTACTGTACGTGGTGATGTAGGTGAGGTGCCGGTGCATGGCCGTATCTGGCTTGCATCAGTAAACGGAAAACCATGCTATCGCGTAGAACTCTTTCATCCTGAAGATATCGTGGCGATGCGTACTTTCATTATGCATTTGAAAAAAGAACGATAATTTTAAACCTTAAACCCCGTGCTATTAAATTGGTACGGGTTTTTTTATATCACTGCTATACTGTATGTATATGTTTCAACACTGGAAGGATCACTTTCACCCACATGAAGGTAATGATAATAACCCGCACGCATACCGTATTGCTGGTGCGATTGTGCTGGGGTTGGTAGTGCTGACAATTGTCTCCTTTACCTCGCTGCAGAGTTACTACATTACACACTCTGAACGCTTTCTTTCAGCTGTGTTACCTGCAGTTTTAGTGGATTTAACCAACGGCGATAGAGCTGAGGAAGGATTAGCTGCCTTGGAACCAAATCAAACCCTGCAACAGGCAGCACAGATGAAGGCTGACCACATGGCTGAGTTTGAGTATTTTGCACATGATGCGCCGGATGGAACGACACCGTGGGAATGGTTTGCAGCAGCTGGGTACGAGTATGAAGCCGCCGGAGAGAATTTAGCGATTAATTTTTCTGACTCGGCAGACGTAGAGCGAGCCTGGATGGATTCTCCAGCTCATAGAGAGAATATTCTTGAAGAAGGCTTTATTGAAATAGGAATCGCTACAGCACGTGGTGAGTATGAAGGTGACGATACAGTGTTCGTGGTGCAGATGTTTGGTCGACCAACAGCACGAAATTTGGCTCAGAGAGACGGTGGGTCAGCGGTGCAAGGCGAGTCGACAACTGAGCCGAATATTCAATCACAACCGGAACCTGAGGCGGAGCCTACTTTGGCAGCGGTTGTGGATACAGAACCAAGCGAGCCTGATCCAGAACCAGAACCAACTTTCGAACCTCAGCCGGAACCGGATACAGCACCTGCTCCTGAACAAAACACAGAATCAGAACCTGAGCCTGAACCAACCTCGCCCCCATCAACAGATGAGGACGATGAGCCAGTAGAAGCAGTCACAAATTCAGACACAGCCACGACTCAACCGGCAACGTCATCTGATGGTAATGGTTTAACTAACGAATCGACGGCACTAACATTTGCAACACCAACACCAATTTCTCAGGTGCAGGGTGAAAGTGGAATTGCCTTGCAGCCATTCGTATCTGATGTTAGTCAGCAAGCAAGTGAATTAGCTCACTTGCTGGCTCAGCCAGAGTTTCTGTTTCGAACGCTGATGCTGACGTTGTTCGCGCTGGTAGTACTTTCATTACTGATATCTGTTGGCGTTGAGGCAAAGCGGCATCATGTACGGCAGGCATTAAAATCACTTGGTGCCTTGGTTGTACTCTTTATAATTTTCTACCTGGGAATTACCTTTATATTTGCAGACCCACAAATTGCTAATTACAGTGATAATCGGCTATCTGCAGAGATGTCAGTTTCGGGATCAATACCATCACTGTAGCGACCGGCAGCAGCCAGCCCAATCATGACTGCATTATCACCAGAAAGAGAAAGGGGAGATACGTAAACAGTAGTACCTTCTATTGTTTGTAGTTGTGAGCGAAGGAGTTGATTGGCGCTAACTCCACCGCCGACTAATAACGTCTGAGCTCCAGTTCTTTTAATGGCTAAAGTGGTTTTGGACACCAGTACCTCAACGATAGCTTCCTCAAGCTCACGGGCAAATACAGCCTTCTCAGCGTCTGAAAGTGGGCTGTTTCTTTCTATATAGCGAGCGGCGGCAGTTTTAAGACCGGAAAACGAGAAATCAAGTGTATTATCCTGCACCATCGGGCGAGGGAGTGAGATATCTGATGCTGTATCCTTTTGTGCTTTTGCCGCTAAATCAGATACATGCGGACCAGCTGGATACGGAAGTCCAAGTAAACGTCCGATTTTGTCAAAGGCTTCTCCGGCCGCATCGTCACGAGTCTGGCCAATTTTTGTATATGACTGCCAGGAATCGATATGAATAATCTCTGTGTGGCCACCACTGACCAGAAGCGAGACGGCTGGGAATTTTATGGGATGCATTACGTGTGGCTGTCCGTTGGTTATTGAGTCTGGAGCCAGGGCTGATATAAGGTGCCCCTCCATATGATTAACCGGGATAATATCTACATCTAAGATAAGAGCAATAGCACGAGCTGTATTTATACCAACCCATAATGCTGGTTCTAACCCCGGACCAATTGTGACTGCAACAGCGTCTATACTTGGCAGGCCGTGAGATTTAATAATACGAAATAACTCATCAGAAAGATTATCGTGACGTTTTAACCAGTCTTTAATTTGGTCCTTCTTTCGTTCAGAGATTTCACTAATTGGTTCTGTGGGTACATCAATAAAAATTTGTTCTAGTAGTACTGGTAAATTTAGAGCATGAAGACGCTTAGCTAAAGAAGGGAAGACACCTCCGTACTCCTGATGATCATCTGCCTGACTAGCAAGCTCATCTGCTAGGATTGTGTTCTCCTGATTTGGATGATTGCCGCTGAACGACAGCAGGCTTATGCCAGTCTCATCACATGAGGTTTCGATGGTAAGAATTTTTTTTATATCATTCTTATTCATCATCATTTGTTCCGTACCATTCCTGAAGCCAGGCTTCCATCATCTCTATTTCCTTGGACTGAACGGAAATAATATCTTGCCCGAATTGCGTAAGTTCTGGTCGGTTGGTCTGATCAAGTAGTGCTCTAGTCATCTCGACAGCACCTTCGTGATGAACGATCATGTCCTCGAGAAAAACTTTCTCAAACTCCTCTCCGGTTTTACCTTCAAGGTTTGCCATCATCATATCCATCATGTTATGCATTTCACTATCTTCAGGCTCATGACTATGGCCATCTTCTTCGTGACTGTGTGTATCGATAGATTCATTGCTGTGAGTGTCCATGCTAAGACTAGCACTGTCGCCAAGCACGTAACCAAATAAAAGCCCAATGATGACTGACACTATACTAACTGCAACGGTAGTTTTATTTTTCATGATAAGTATATATTATGTATTATTTAAACAAGTACTTATTAACAGCTTAGCATGATCTTATTTTCTTATAGTAGGTGGTACAGGACTTGAACCTGTGGCCTTCCGCAAGTCAAGCGGACGCTCTACCAGCTGAGCTAACCACCCATAACTTAAATTATATAAAGTGGTCAGCGAGTCTGCTTGCTGCTACGCCGTGAGCGGAGAGAAGAGGTACTCTTGGGGTGATCTAACCACTCATAAGAACATTATCAAATATAGCAAATATTACGGTAATAAAAAAGTCCGCCGTCATCCACAGCAGACTTTTTTTGGTGACCCCGACGAGAATATTCACATCGTCACTGCGTTCTTCTTTCGAAACCACTCGGTTTCGAAGGCTACCTCCACGAGAGAAACTACAGTTTCTCTCGACCTCTCTTCGCATTCAAATCTCTCTTGCATCTTCAAAAGAGATATCAGTTATACATCAAAGCAGAATGAGTGACCGAAATTTTTGGTGACCCCGACGAGATTTGAACTCGTGTTACTAGGATGAAAACCTAGCGTCCTGGACCGGGCTAGACGACGGGGCCAAATAATTCAAAGCCGCCCTACTGAGCGACACCAAGTACTATACCATTTTTTGATTTAAGAGCAAAGCGGTGCTATTACTACCGTTGTATTAGAGATATGAGTAGTATTTCTCGGTATTGAAAGAGTACAATATACTATGCATATGAACGATTACTTGGATTTATTATCCAAAAAACACCGCTAACGGTGTTTTAATACAGGATAATTGATGCAATTTGGTCTATTTTTCAGCGTGAAGCCATAGATAGATATCTTCAATTGCTTTTACTGCGTCACCGGCAGCGATATTGTTCTGGTGATATTTTCCGTCAGTGCAGTCACCAGCTGCCCAGACACCCTTAACTGATGATCTCTGATTATAAGGGTCAACAACGATCTGATTAATTTTATTGGTCTCAAGCAAGTCTGCGGCATAAGCTGTGTTTGGTACTAGACCAATTTCGACAAATACTCCTTCAGCCGGTATTTCATGCTCTTCACCGGATTCAAGATCTTCATACACAAGTGTTTCTGTAAAGCCATCACCTTTAATTTCTTTTGGTTCTGCATTCAAGTGAGCGGTCATGTTGTCGTGTGAAAGTACTTTATCAACAGTCACTTCTTCGGCATTAAATTGTTCTGAGTGTTGAAGAAGAGTCACGCTTTTGGTGTAAGCAAGAAGCTGTGCGGCTGTTTCGAAGCCGGCGTTTCCGCCACCAATAACTATCACGTCTTTGTCTGTAAAGAGTGGTCCATCACATGAGGCACAGTATACAACTCCTTTGTTTTCGAATTCTGCAGCTCCAGGAATCCTCAGTTTTCGTCGGTGAGCTCCTGTAGTAATTAAGACAGCATCCGATCGGAACGTTCCTTTCGTGGTTTCGAGTATGAATCCATTAGAGTCTTGTGATAACTCTGAGGCGCGAGCACCTTCCTCAATTTCAAGTGTTCCGTCCTCGTATGATCGAACGTGTTCTTCTAGCTCCTTAGCAAAGTCTGTGCCAGAAATTGACTCTGTCCCGATCCAGTTCTCAATAGAAGGGGAGACGCTACTTTGGCCACCAAATGTCTCAGTCAGAAGAAGCGTGTTAAGTTTCTTTCGAGCTGCATACACACCAGCAGCTGCCCCAGCAGGTCCGGCTCCGATAATTATCAGTTCGTAGTCGTTTTTTTCAGGCACGATTGTGTTTATTTAAATAATTATTAATTTGCTTCGTCTTCATTCTCTTGTGCTTTCTTTTGTGAGCGACGCAAGAAGGCTGGTACTGATCCCCAGTCATCACGCTCCTCTGCTTCATCTTCATCTGCGAATGATTCTAAGTCATCATCATTCTCATCTTCTGGAAAGTCTTCATTAAATTGACCGCGACTTGATTCCTTTGCACTGCTTACGATTTCATCTTCGTCAAAGTCAAAAAGGGAGTTACCGTCACTACTATTTGTGAGCACTTTGTCTTCTGGAAAACCAGTTGCGATAACCGTGACACGAACAGTGTCTTTTTTAAGGTTATCGTCTTTAAAAGCACCGAATATTACTTTAGCATTTTGATCGATTGATTCAGTAATAATCTTTGCTGCTTGCTGTACTTCATGCATTTTCAGGTCATCACTACCTGCAATGGCGAACAATACTCCTTCGGCACCATTAACAGACACATCAAGGAGAGGGGAGTTGATGGCTGCTTTAGCAGCTTCTTCTGCTCGTTTCTCTCCGCTACCGATTCCAACTCCCATAAGAGCTGATCCAGCACTTTCCATAACTGACCGAATATCAGCGAAGTCAACATTAACAATACCTGGCATGATGATAAGGTCTGAAATTCCTTCAACAGCTTCACGAAGCACTTCATCACAGAGACGGAAGGCTTCTGATGCTGTAGTGTCTTTGTCAACTGTCTGTAGGAGACGATCATTTGGAATCACGATAAGCGCATCTACTTCTTTTTGAAGAGCAAGAAGGCCTTCTTCGGCTAGCTCTTTACGCTGAGCCCCTTCAAAGAAGAAAGGCTTTGTTACCACCGCTACTGTAAGTGCACCGCTTTCACGAGCTACTTGAGCAACTACTGGGGCAGCACCAGTTCCGGTTCCACCACCCATTCCGCATGTGATAAAGACCATATCGGAGCCTTTTACGGCACCTTGAATTTCTTCCTTGGTTTCTTCAGCGGCTCGTTTTCCAAGCTCTGGGTTCATTCCAGTCCCGAGACCTCGAGTGAGGTTTTTTCCGATATGAATTTTTTCTTTTACTTGTGATTCTTGAAGATCTTGTGCGTCAGTATTAATAGCTGCAAAGTCCACTCCGGTAACGTCTGATTCGAGCATGTGATTAACGGCGTTTTGCCCTGAACCACCGATTCCGATGACTTTAATTCGTGCGAACGTTTCAACGTCAGGTTTTACTTCTTTTGACATATATAATGCGGATTAATGCTGGTTTGTGGCTTATAGTTATTTGAATAGTACCATAATTTAATATGCTTTAAAACTAGCCTAATACGTAAAAAATGTTGTCAAATATATAAGTTAATTTATACATGTATTGCGTTATTACTGCAGATCTTGTTGATTAGGACGTATTATTATGGTAGGAACTGTTTTATCCAATTCATGAGCGTGCTTTTGGAAGTTTTTAAGTCACCAAATACACCGCGATTTTTATTTCTTTGTGCCCACGTGGCTGTACCATAAGCCGTTGACCAAGCAGAGTTTTCAAGTGTCTGAATAGTTTTTGTTTTTGGTAGTTTAAGTTTTGACACAGAAGAAGGGAGATCAAGTGTATTTCTAGCAACATCCTCTATCATAGGTAGACTAGATCCACCACCAGTCATTACGATACCAGCCGGCAGTAAGCCTTCTCGATTTATTTGCTTTAGATGGTCCTGGATTAATTCAAAAATATCTTCGAGTCGGGCTGATATAATTTCATCTAGTTTTTTCTCTGAAATACTACTGCCTGTCACGCTGCCAAGTTTTATCTGCTCTGCTTTTTCGAGAGATATCTTTAATCCAAGAGCAATATCATTAGTTATATCATTAGAGCCAATAGGGAAGACGACAAGGGAAATAGGAAGATTATTATCAAAAACAATGATTGAAACAGTTTCTGAACCAATATTAGCAAGTACGCAGCCGGCAATTTTTTGAGAATCATTTAATGTTACTTCAGCAGCTGCGAGTGGCCCAGCAATAATGTCGTCAACTTCAATTCCTGCATCCTCTACTGCTTCTACAAGATCGTATGCATGTTGACTGAGAGAAGTTATAAACAGTGTTTGTACAGAGAGTTTTTGACCATGCATGCCTTTCGGGTTTCCAAGAGTTGTCCGACCGTCTATTTTATATGCCAACGGAAAGCGATGCAGTACTAAATGGTTATTTCGTTGCTTTTGAGAGAGCTTCTCTTCTGCATCATCGATGACGTTCTGTATATCATCCTCGGTAATTTTATGATCTTCGCTATCAAAGGTGATGGAGCTTGCAGAACGCTGTGCTTGTGAGCTGGCACCGTCTATGGAGATGTAAGCTCGGTCAATATCACGCTGCATTGATTCGGCGGTTTTGCTAACTGCCTCAGCAACAGCGTCAGTAATCTGCTTGCTATCAACAATATATCCTTCTCGCATACCTTCGCTTGGCGCATATCCAGCGGAGTGTATGTGGGGAAGACGCCCAGATCCATTACCACCAACAGCCACCACTTTTACATGGTGGCTTCCGATATCTATACCTACTGAAAGATCGCGTGACATAATATGTTTATTTTGCGTAGTGTAGATGTATAGTAGCAGACATTGCACCGGTACTTCAATGTGTATAACAGATTGTGATCCCTTTTATGCAGACAAAAGTATTGTTTGACAAAGCATTATAAAATTTATACTATTCTAGACAGAAAGAAGTTTAACAAAAAGATTAATCCTCAAAAATAAAAGGAAAGATGAATTCAGTAACAGCTCTACTATTGGCAGCAGCCCTTGCTTCTACAGCTGGTACAACCTGCTATGCATATAATCATGGCGATTATTCTATGGAATCTTTAATTTTCTTGATTATGTATGGCTTTACGTTGACTTTCTTGTGGGTAGCGTTAGGGTCTGTTATGTTTACGTTTTTTGACTCACTAACCAAAGATGCTTCCTATATTTCAGCGTACGGAGGAGTGGTAATAGAGATTGTGTGGATCTTTATTATCCAATATTTGATACACAACCCTTCTCGAAAAGGAGTGGTCCGCGTGAAGTAACAAGAAAGCTGCAGTATTAGAATGTGAATCATGATTAAAGTAATTTTAAAAACCCAAATTATTTTTTTTAGTTTGGGTTTTTTCTTTTAAGACCGTCTCTTTCTCGAAAGAGACGGTCGCTATCAGAGAGAACCTCCTCATTTCACAAGCTTCACACAGTTTTTTCTTTTAAGGCTACAATTTATTGTAGCCGCTCTTTAAGCGAGCACCTCTATTTTGTAAGTCTTGCGCAGTACGATTTGCACGGTTTCCGCGTAGCGGAAAAATCGTACGAGCAGATAAAAACCACCCGCTGGGGTGGTTTATTTGTAACGCAGCAAAATAGGAGGTGCGAGTGCTACTTGTTGTAACGTCGATCCGGGAGCTTCCCGAGCTTAATTTGTCGATCAATCTCTTTAAGTCGCTCAAGTCGTCGTAGTTTCTCTTGACGTCGCTTAGCTTTTGATTCTGGTCGGGTTCGGTAGCTGAGTGAGCGTTTTTTGTTTATTACACCAGCGTGACGCGATCGACGCGAGAATCGACGCAGAATATTACTGTTACTTTCGCTTTTACTACCTTCTACTTTAACGTTAATCATTACAGAAACTGTATCATTTTTTAAACTTTTAAGCAACTTGCTTTAAGTATTTTGATAATTCACCTATTTCTAAAGTTTCTTGGGCTCGGCTAATCATGTTGCGAACTATAACGGTTTTTTCCTGCGCTTCTTTTTCTCCCATTATTACCGCATGAGGTACTTTTAGTTGTTCTGCAGTAGTGATTTGATCGCGAATTTTATCACGCGTAAGTCCTTGCAGTACGGTGATGCCTTCACGTCGTAGCTGTTCAATAACTGGCAAACTTTGCTTTTTTGCAGTATTACCAAGGTGAATGTAGTAAACGTTTGGTTGATGTACTTCAGCTGCATCAATAGTTTTATAGGATTCTCGTCTACCTCCTGCAACATCAATTGATGCTGACATGGTGGGAATACTTCGTTGGTATCCCATTTTCCCTGCCACACTAAGATGTCGCTCTCCTCGGGCTAGTACATTACTATTAGCTCGACCATCTTCATTGAATTCACGGATGTGAAAAATAGTATGAGAATCGTGATGGTCGGATCCAACTAAGGCGTTATTGATTCTATACGGCGCGTCGATAGCCTCTAGGTACTCACAGATATCCTTTAGATGTTCGCGATCAGATTTACGTAAGTAATTTAATGTCTTTGGTGCTTCCTCAGTTATTTTCTGACATGTCTCGTCATTACAGTTTGTGATCGTAAGTGGATCTTGCTTGAATTTAGTTTGGCAGGTTGGCTTCATTTCGTTAAGACTTTTCTTAACGTGCTCTTTAAACTCATGCGTCCATTTAATTTTAGTTTTATTTTCACCAATACAGTTCACTTCAATACCAAGATTTTTATATCCTAATTCTTTCAGTATCGCTAATGAAGTAGCAATTACTAAACCTTCTGAGATTGTTTGGTTACATCCAAACATACTAAGCCGCACCTTTCCGAGCTTACGCCGTGAATGTAGCGTATGGCAGACAAGTGCAGGTTGTGGCCACCCACCCATATTGTGAATGTATTCATTCAGTTCAGCTAATTTATCCTCCAGATGGATATACCATTCACCAGATTTCTCTTTCTTAACTTTTCCTTGGTGCTCTTCAGCATTCTTTCGTAATATTTTTGTTGCTTCCATGGGTTCCACAAGATGGAATCCATAATGACGAGCAACATCAATGGCAGTAGAAAAATCTTCAGGTCCTTTATAGGTAAAGTATGTAGGCTTTTCCTGTGCCATCAATGGGTCGTGAAGTGTGGTGTGTGGTGCCATAAGGGAGGTAAGTTAAAGATCGATGAGTAATTATTTCACCTGCGTTGCTACGGCGCTCGAGCCGCTTCTGGTTCTTGCTCAGATTCGTCTAGGGAAAAACTGAGATTTTCAATAGGAAGAAGTCGAGCGTAAGCCCTTCCAATAAGGTTGTCTTCGGGTAATGCTCCCCAGATACGAGAATCGGAACTTGATCCACGATTATCACCAAGGACGAAGTACTCATCATCAGCTAATTCTTCCCGTAGGTTCCGTTCTTGCATTTCACCATTCGTAAGATAGCCTTGCTGTGGTTCAAATCCATCCGGGTGTTCTTCGTTAAAGACGATCACGGTGTTATTTGATACTTCAACAGTCTCACCCGGTAGTCCGATTATTCGCTTTATATAGAATCGGCTGGGATTATTAGGGTAACGAAAAACAACAACCTCATTACGTTGAGGTTTATTGAATCGGTATGAAATTTGATCAATTACAAGGTAGTCGCCACTGTCTAGGGTTGGTGACATAGAGGCGCCACTAACTATAAAAGGCTGAGCAATAAAAAGTCGAATAGGGAGAACAATGAGAGTGACAATAAGAGCGGTCCGAAGTAGCTCCAAAAAAAAGCTATTACCGGATGATGATTCTACATTTGAATGTGAACGGTCATCTGTAGTCATCTCATTCATGCGGGCATTGTAGTCTACAAAAGGGGTAGAAATCAACGAAAAAATGTGGTGAAAATATCTTTTGCGCGAAAGGAAAGTTTTTAGATGGTATTATTGGCCTTACATGAATTACCTTATTGTCGGACTCGGTAATCCCGGAAAAAAATATAGTAGAACGCGCCATAATATTGGTTTTATGCTTACTGATATGCTGTCTCAGATGTGGCAGGCCAGTGCATTTACTTCTAGTGGTCAAGCTGATGCGGCAGTAGCTGATGTAATAGTAAATGAAGATAATGTATTGCTGGTAAAGCCACAGACCTTTATGAACAAATCAGGAGAGGCGGTTGCAGCATTAGTGAAATATTTTGATATTAAGTCGGAACACATTTTGGTAGTTTACGATGATGTCGATCTACCACTCGGCACTCTCCGCTTTGTTTCTGGCCGAGGGTCAGGCGGTCATCGTGGCGTGCAGTCGGTAATTGATAGGATTGGAAAGGATTTTTCTCGGTTGCGGATTGGCATCAGCCCAACGGATGCAGACGGAAATGTGGAGAAGCAGACAGTTCCGGAGAAGGGAATTAACCCATTTGTGATAGGAAAGTTTACGGCTGATGAGCTGCTTAAAATTGAAAACCGTTATACGGATATTAAGAATGGTATAGAGCAATGGATTGCGCATGATAATGAAACGGCAGCTAATCTTATTAATTAGATGGTCCAGCAAATTACATCTTTGACAGAGTGAGAAAGAGTTCTTGTGTTATATTGTTGAGCAGTTGGAATCTTAAAAATAAAATAAATCGGAGAAAGTATGACTATCATGAAACGGCATTTTAAGCAGGTTAAATTGCCAGAAACTGAAGTTGGATTTAATTGATTCCTTAAACAGATTCAGCAGTGTTTTGATAATAAGTTAAGCGAATACTACAATCTACCAGATACACTCAATTTAGAGGACATACAGAAGGATAAAAATTGTAAAAAACCTGCGACAGACACAAGTTTGAGTTTATTGATAGGCCTTAACAAGGAAACTAGAGAAGTGCAAGCACAGTTTCTTAAAAATTGTTGTTTTGTTGCCAGTGTAAAAGCTAAAGTTAGTTGGGATAATTAGTATATAAAAAAACCTTGAAACATTTCTGTTTCAAGGTTTTTTCTCATTTAGCATACTTGATTTGTATTGTGATGTATTTTGATTTATGCAGATTCTTCTGCTTCGTAAGCTAGTGCCATACGTTGTTCTCGAGGTTCGAAAAGTTTAATACGTAGTTCGTAAGTTTTACCAAGTTCAAGTGTGTTACGAAGCTCCTCCATGGAATCAAATTCAGATACATGTACTAATCCAGCTACACCTTCCTCAATAGCAGCCAGAGCACCATGTTCGTTAAACTTAATGATAACTCCTTCAATAACTTCATCAGTTTCATACTTATCGGCAGCGGTTACCCAAGGATTTTCTTTCAGCTCCTTTATAGAGAGTGAAATTTTATCACCTTCTTTCTCGATAATTTTTGCAGTGACAGTTTCTCCAATCTCGAAGAGATCATTAGGATCCTCAACAAGACCCCAGTCAAGTTCAGAAATATGCACCAGACCTTCGAGTCCTTCCTCAATCTTTACGAAGATACCGAACTCAACAATGCCGGTAATTGTTCCTTCGATGATTTCTCCAACTTCGTGACTATCAACAATTTCAGTTCGATCTTTCTCAGTGGATGTCTTTTCAGAAAAAATAAGCTTTTTTTCTTTTGGATCGGCCGTGATAATTGCAACAGAAAGCTGATCACCAACAAGATCCTTTAGTTCGCCAAGAATCTTGTCTTTATCACCGCCTTCAACACGGGGATAATTCTCGGGTTTGAGTTGAGAAGCCGGAAGGAACCCGCGGATACCTTCCCAGGCTAGAAGTAGACCACCTTTATTTGCGTCGGTTACGGTTAGTTTGAAAATCTCTTCGCTCTCCATGGCTTTTTCGGCTTTGGCCCAGACAATAGCCTGACGTGCCTCCTTGAGAGATAATTCAACGTACCCTTCATCATTCTCGCTTTCTACAACTTTGGCGGAAATTGTATCGCCAATAGTGATATTGCGTATTATGTTTCGAGCATTTACAAACTCACGTCCAAAAATAATTCCGGTGCTGTGGGGAGGTAGATCGACATACACACTTACAGTGTCTATAGCAACAACTTCTCCTTCAACAATCTTCCCGGGTTCTGGTCGTGTGATAGAAGATTCATATACTGCTTCCATCGGATTATCTCCAAGATTATCTGTATCAAGTTCTGGCAGTACATCCTCCTCTTCAACTACATTTTTCTCATCTTCCTTGTCTTCTAAAACTTTCTCTTCATCAGTGGTGTTTGTGTTTGGCATAAAAAATTAAAACAGTCGGCGGCTGCTGACCCCGTGGCGATCGAAGGTCATAGTCAACAGTTTTACACTGACTGTATTTTTTTAGTAAAAGACTGTAGTACAGATTCATTTCCAGCGGTCGTTATTGTATCGGAAATTTACCAAAGAAGCAATTATAATTTGGTCGTTGACAAGAATACAAGTTTTCTATACACTATAGAAGTGTAAGTTGTGTTGAGCAATATTTTTTCATACGCGATTAAGTTGGCTTACGCAATTCACATTACAATACAAAATCAAAGTCTCAGTGTCGCACCGGCTTGACCGGTGCGAGTCTTGTGCGTTTATATGCAGAAATAAACGCAGGCTGGAGGAATTTACTTGGTAGTCATTATCATACAGTAGACCTTTGTTGATTACCACTAAAGAATCCGTTCTTCTTTTTCTGGCTGTTTTATCGGCAATAAAATTACCTCACAATCACATGGAACAAAAAGTTTTCTCAAAGCATCAAAAACCACTTGTTGATTACCCGAACTTTGTTCATGACCAACTCGAATCTTTTCAGTGGGTTGTTGACGAAGGGTTAGAGGAGTTATTTGCAGAGTTTTCTCCGATCGACGACCATTCGAATGAGAAGTTTTCATTCGAATTTAAAAAAATTGAGTTAGGTGAACCACAGGTAACACCTGAGTATGCTCGTCAGAATGAGATGACCTATTCCGCACCGCTTCGTGCAACCATCAAGTTAACAAATAAATCTATTGGTTCTGAAAAGGAGCAGGAGATTTTCATGGCAGACTTTCCGTTAATGACAAACTACGGTTCCTTTATTGTGAACGGTATTGAGCGTGTTGTGGTTCCACAACTCATTCGCTCTTTCGGAGTGCTTTTTGTTACGAACGAAAAGCGCGGAAATGAGTACTTTGGTGCTAAGATCATCCCGGCCCGAGGAGCCTGGATAGAGGTAGAGAGTGATCATGATGATGTTGTAAGTGTTCGAATTGATCGAAAACGCAAATTACCAGTTACAACTTTACTTCGTGTACTTGGAGCAGCTACAACTGAAGAAATAAAGAAGCTATTTACCGATGATAAGGAGGCGATGCGATATGTCGAGGCAACCTTGGCAGATGACTCATCAGAGAATGAGGAGGATGCGTATGTCGCAGTATATAAAAAACTTCGTGAAGGTGATATTGTTTCGTACTCTAATGCGAAGGATTACATTGATTCATTGTTTACTGAGGAACGTTACGACCTATCTGACGTTGGTCGGTATCGCTTTAATGATCGTTTTGATAAAGGATTAGATGAGGAATCTCTTGCTAAGCAGGTAATTGACTTAGATGACGTTGTTACTATTGTTAAGCACATTGCTAAATTGAACAACGATGATGAGGCACGAGCTGACGATATTGACCATCTTGGAAGTCGCCGCGTTCGCTTTGTTGGAGAAACTCTAAAGAAAAAGATTCGTGTTGCAATGACACAAATGAAACGGAACATTCAAGACAGAATGTCTACCGTTGATATTGATACAACTTTGCCGGTGAAGTTTCTAAGTCCACGACCACTACAGGCTCGTCTTAAAGAGTTTTATGCAACCAATCAACTTTCTCAGTTCATGCATCAGGATAATATTCTGAATGAGATTGAGCACCTACGTACACTTAGTGCTATGGGCCCGGGTGGTCTAAACCGCCAGCGCGCCGGGTTTGAAGTTCGTGACGTTCACCCGTCTCACTACGGACGTGTTTGTCCAATTCATACACCTGAAGGTGCTAACATTGGACTTATTTTACGTCTTGCTACTCGAGCTCGAGTAAATCATTTTGGAATGGTTGAAACACCATACGCTGTTGTAAAGAATGGAAAAGTAACAGAGGAAATTAAGTATCTAAACGCTTTTGAAGAAGAAAAATGTAATATTGCTCACGCTGCCATGGAGCGTGACAGTAATGGGAAAATTATCGATGAGCGCGTTGAAGTACGTCACCAAGGGAATCCACTAGAGGTCCTGCGTGAAGAAGTTGATTATATTGACGTTGCGGCCGATCAGGCTTTCTCCATTGCAACTTCGATGATTCCATTCCTGAACCATAATGATGCCAACCGTGCACTTATGGGATCTAATATGCAGAAACAGGCCACTCCATGTATCTCACCTGAGCGGCCGCTGGTTGCAACTGGAATTGAAGGTCCAGCTGCTCGCAATACTGGACGTGTAGTGATTGCGCAGGCTGACGGTGAAGTCACGGAGGTTGATGGTAAGCACATTGTTGTAAAACGGAAAAGTCCAAAACGAGGTGAGCCAAAACAGGATACGTATCCTTTGACTATATATGAGCGGACTAACGCATTTACTGCTTTTCACCAACGACCGACCGTTGATCTTGGTGAAAAGGTAAAGAAAGGGGACGTACTAGCTGATACTTCATCTAGTGAGGGTGGGCAGATGGCACTTGGAAAAAATGCTAAGGTTGCATTCATGTCTTGGTATGGTGCTAACTACGAGGATGCTATTGTTATATCTGAAAAACTCGTAAAGGAAGGAACCTTTACGACTGTCCACATGGAAAAGTTTGATGTTAACGTGCGTGATACTAAACTCGGTCCTGAGGTAACTACTCATGATATTCCGAATGTTTCTGAAGAAAAGCTTTCAAACCTAGATGAAGACGGAATTATTCGTGTCGGGGCTGAAGTGGTTCCTGGTGACATTCTGGTTGGAAAAATTACACCCAAGGGTGAGACTCAGCTTACTCCTGAAGAACGACTTCTGCGTTCAATCTTTGGTGAGAAGGCTCGTGATGTAAAGGATTCATCGAAACGTATGGAACAAGGTAAGCGGGGTCGCGTTGTTGGTGTTAAGGTTTTCTCACGTGAGAATGGTGATGAGCTTGAAAGCGGTGTATTGAAGCGAGTCATTGTTGAAGTTGCACAGCTTCGTCCATTGCGAGTAGGAGATAAGCTGGCTGGTCGGCACGGAAATAAAGGAGTAATTTCGATGATTCTTCCCGAGGAGGAAATGCCGTATGACAAGAATGGTGAACCTGTTGAGGTTCTTCTGACACCACTTGGTGTACCAAGTCGTATGAATCTCGGTCAGATTTTTGAATTACATCTTGGATTAGCGGCTAAGGATCTTGGCTATCAGGCTGTGGTACCTCCATTTATGGGAGCAACCGGCGATGAAATCCGTGATGAACTTGAGAAGGCTGGTTATCCACGAAGTGGAAAGGTGACATTATACGACGGACGTACTGGTGATCCGTTTGAGCAGGATATAGCTGTTGGATATATGTATATTCTTAAACTTCATCACATGGTTGAAGATAAGCTACACTCACGCTCAATTGGTCCATACTCACTTATTACTCAGCAACCACTTGGAGGTCGAGCTCAAAATGGTGGCCAACGATTTGGAGAGATGGAAGTCTGGGCACTGCTTGGATACGGAGCAGCTCACACGTTGCGTGAGGTATTGACGATTAAGTCGGATGATATTCTTGGTCGATCAAGTGCCTTCGATGCCATTATTCAAGGGAAGCCTATTGAACATATGAACACCCCAGCTTCTTTTAACGTACTTCTTAACAACTTACGTGCTCTAGCACTGGATGTTGAGGTAAAGCTTGATAGTGAAGCCAAAGCTTAAGCAATTAATCTAATACATATTATTATGGAGAAACGAGACAACCCACTTAACGCATTAAATCCCGAAAACGTACGCTCATTGAAGCTGGCGCTGGCTTCTCCTGAGCGTGTGAAGGAATGGTCTCATGGTGAGGTTACTAAACCGGAGACAATTAACTATCGTACGCAACGGTCTGAAAAAGATGGACTTTTTGATGAAAAAATATTCGGTCCGGAAAAAGACTATGAGTGTTATTGTGGAAAGTACAAAGGAATTCGTTATAAGGGTGTTGAATGTGAAAAGTGTGGGGTAGAGGTAACTCGTTCTATTGTTCGTCGTGAACGAATGGGACATATTGAGCTGGCTTCACCAGTGGCTCATGTTTGGTTCGTGCGCGGGGTACCGTCTCGTATGGCTCTTATTCTTGGACTTAAAAAAAGTGATATTGAGAAGGTTGTATACTTCTCTGGTTATGTTGTTACTAATGTTAATAGTGCAGCTCGTGAGAAACTTTTAAACGATCTGCAAAAGCAGTATAAAGAACGTCATAGGAAGGTTGCTGACGAGGAAGAGGCTACTAAGCTTGAGAAGCGGTTTCAGACAATGAAGGAGGAACTAGAGTCATTGCAGGAGGGGATGGTGATTGATGAGGGTGACTATGATCGCTACAGCTCTAAATATGCTTCCTGCTTCGAGGCTGGTATTGGTGCTGAGGCAATTTTTGAATTATTTAAAAAGGTCGATCTTAAGGTATTGATTGATGAACTTGAAGAGCAGTATCAGCAATCTGGCTCAAGTGCTGAAAAGAAAAAACTGCGTAAACGATTATCATTACTAACGAGTATGGAGGAATCTAATCAGCGTCCGGAATACATGTTCCTACAGCGCCTTCCGGTTCTTCCACCATCACTGCGACCAATGGTTTCACTTGGTGGTGGTCGTCACGCAACAAGTGATATTAACGATCTCTACCGTCGAGTTATTAATCGTAATAACCGACTAGCCAAGCTACAGGAGATTAACGCTCCTCATGTGATTTTACGCAATGAAAAACGCATTCTACAGGAAGCAGTAGATGCACTTTTGGATAACTCTATTCGACGTGGAAGCTCCTTCACCTCTAGTGGAGGTAATCGTCGTCAGTTGAAATCCCTTGCGGACAACTTAAAAGGAAAGCAGGGAATTTTTCGCCGCAACTTGCTTGGTAAGCGAGTTGACTACTCAGGCCGATCAGTGATTATTATTGGTCCAGAGCTTGATTTGGACGAGTGTGGACTGCCAAAATATATGGCTCTCGAGCTCTTCCGTCCGTTTGTGATCAATCAACTTCTTGAACGCGAAGAAGCTGATAATGTTCGTGGTGCTAATAAACTAATAGATCAAGGAACTGATGAAGTGTGGGAGATTCTTGAAAAAGTTATTAAGGATAAGTACGTACTCCTCAACCGTGCTCCAACACTTCACCGACTTGGAATCCAAGCCTTCCGTCCTCGATTGATTGAAGGACACGCTATTCAGGTTCACCCACTTATTTGTGCAGCGTTTAACGCCGACTTTGATGGTGACCAGATGGCTGTTCATGTTCCGCTTTCTAAGGAAGCACAAACAGAGGCTCGTGAGATTATGGCAGCTGATAAGAATCTTCTGAAGCCAGGTACTGGTTCTCCTATAGTGTCCGCTGACAAGGATGTAATTCTTGGTTCATACTGGTTAACGAAGATTCGTGATGAGGAAGAAGGTGAAATTGACCGCAAAACGCTACCACACTTCTCTAGTCCTAATGCTGCTATTACTGCTAATAGTTATGGAAAAATTGATTTACGTGAACCTATTTACGTACTTCCAACAGATTCAGAGCGTTACCAGGAGTATGAAGGAGAGATGTTCCGCACTTCCGTTGGGCGACTACTTTTCAACTCAACTCTGCCAAGTGAGTTCTTGTTCGTAAATAAAAAAATTGATTCAGGTGTAGCAAAAGTATTGGTAGCTGATCTAATTGAACGATACGGTGTAACTCGTACTCCAAAGATTCTTGATGATATAAAGAAGCTTGGATTTAAGTATGCAAGTATTGCTGGAATCACATTTGGTCTTGATGAGGTTGAGGTCCCAGAGCGTAAGGATGAGCTTCTTCAAGAGGCACAGGAAAAAGTGGACGAGATTACCGGTCACTTTAACGATGGGTTATTGTCCAACAATGAGCGACGTAAGCAGGTGATTAAGGTATGGCACGAGACTAAGAATAAACTTGGTGAAATGCTTTCTGAAGATTTAGATCAAAATGGCTCGGTAATGGACATGCTTTCATCAGGAGCTCGTGGTTCTATGGGGCAGGTAAATAACATGGCAGGTATGAAGGGATTAATCCAGAACAACAAAGGAGAGACACTGGACTTCCCAATTAAAACTTCTTCAAAGGAAGGACATACACCTATTGAGTACTTTACAACAACTCACGGAAGTCGAAAGGGTCTTACTGACACAGCCTTGAAGACGGCTACTGCTGGATTCTTAACACGGCGCCTCTTTGATGTTGCGCAGGATATTATCGTTTCCAAGGAGGATTGTGGAACAAAAAATAGTATCACAATTTCTGAACAGAATTTGTCTGGAATCGTACTGCCAATATCAAAGAATGCAGCTGGTCGCTATCTGGCACAGGATGTCATTACAGAAGGTGGAGAGAAACTTTTCTCAGCTGGTGATTATCTAACACGGGATGATGCTCGTAAACTTGATGATGCTGCAGTTGAAAGTGTGGAGGTGCGATCACCGATGGAATGTGAATCTCCCCGTGGTGTTTGTCAAAAGTGTTATGGAGTTGACCACGGAAATAATACCCCAGTTGATATTGGTGAGGCCGTCGGTACTGTGGCAGCTCAGGCTATTGGTGAACCCGGAACGCAGCTTACTATGCGTACCTTCCACGCTGGTGGTGTGGCGTCTGAAGGAGGTGACATCACGCAGGGTCTTCCTCGTGTAGAGCAGCTGTTCGAGGCACGAACTCCGAAGAGTCCAGCTATTGTTAGTGAGGTTGATGGTACAGTTACCGATATCAAGGTAAAGGATGATAAGTTGCTTATCACGGTACTTCCGGATGAAGCTGAGGGTAAAAAAGAAGCCATTACTTACAGTGCCCCAGCTCGACGCAGCGCGATTGTTTCGGAAGGCGATGATGTTGAGGGTGGTGAGTTACTTACGGACGGAGCCGCAGAAATTCAGGATATCTTCAAGTATGGTGGAAAAGTAAAAGCAGAGAATTACATAATTCATGAGGTTCACAAAATTTACGAACTACAGGGTGCGTCAACATCACGAAAGCATCTCGAAGTAATTGTGAAGCAAATGTTCTCAAGAATGAAGATTGAAAAGCCTGGTGATACTAACTTTACGGTGGGTGATGTTGTTGAAAAAGCAGAGCTGCTTGAAGAAAATGAACGAATGAAAGAGGAGGGTCTAAAACCAGCTAAGGCGAAGCAATTACTGAAAGGAATAACCCGTGTAGCATTATCACGTAAAAGCTTTCTTTCCGCCGCTTCATTCCAGCATACAACTCGTATTCTTATTGATGCTGCGGTTCGTGGAAGCGAGGATGAATTAATTGGACTGAAAGAAAACGTTATCTTTGGGCGCCTTATTCCAGCAGGTACCGGATTTAAGGGTAGTCCAAAGCAACGGTTAGTGGATGGAGAGGTTGAAGAGGCAGTAGCCGATGTTAAAAATTAATCGGCTGGAGATGGGTTTTACAAGTCAAATAGCATAACCTGAAAATCCTTATGGCCTCGGATGTAGAAACAATTAAAGAGCGCCTTGCCATCGAGGAAGTGGTGGGATCGTATGTTGACTTAAAGCAGTCAGGTAAGTACCTGAAGGCCATATCGCCCTTTACTAATGAAAATACTCCATCATTCTATGTTTCGCCTGACAAGGGCTTATACCATTGTTTCTCGAGTGGTAAAGGCGGAGATATCTTCTCTTTTATTCAGGAGATGGAAGGTGTTGAATTTCGTGAGGCGCTAAAGATACTAGCTGATCGTGCAGGAATTCAGTTAAGCGGAGGTAGAGGAGATGGTGGTCGTAAGAAACGTTTGCGAGATATTATGGCTTCTGCACGAGATTTTTACGTTCAGCATCTTAAGAAGCAAGATGAAGCCAAAGAGTATCTTAAGAGCCGAGGCGTTAGCGGGAAATCAGCGGTTACATTCCAGCTTGGGCAGGCCCCTGATGATTGGCGACAGCTTGTAAGTTATCTAGAATCCGAAGGATACAAGACGGAAGATATTATTGAGGCTGGTTTAGCAAAAAAGCCAGACGAAAATAAATCACCTTATGATCGTTTCCGTCATCGATTGATGTTTCCTATGAATGATCCGGCTGGTCGAACTGTTGCCTTCTCTGGTCGTCGACTTCGTGAATCTGATACAGCTAAGTACATTAATTCACCTGAGACACCACTGTTTCGAAAGAAAAATGTGCTATACGGTTTCGACGTGGCCAAGGACGGGATGCGTGATGAAGATGCAGTCATTCTTGTTGAGGGACAGCTTGATTTAGTGCTGGCACATCAGGCTGGATTCAAGAATACGGTAGCTGTTTCTGGTACTGCTATAACCACGAAGCATCTTGAATTAATTCAGCGCTTTACGGACAACATTATTCTGGCCTTGGATACAGATAGAGCCGGTCGTGCCTCAACATTAAAATCTGCTCGATTGGCCCTAACCAAAAATATGAAACCAAGGGTTGTGAATCTACCAGAAGAAAGTGATCCAGCTGACATTATTGCAAGTAATGGAAAAGAAGAGTTTGCTCGTTTAGTTTCTGAAAGTGTTGATGTGATAGATGCGGCATTATTATGGGCTGAGTCTGAAACTGAAAATCGTGAAGACTATTTGAAAATGGTTCAGAAGCAGGTATTTCCATTACTTCGTAGTATTGACAACAAAATAAACCAGGATCATTTTATCGATCATGTAGCTCGCAAGGCTGATATACGAGAAAACACGCTTCGTACTGAGCTTTCAAAATCTATGTCTGAATCACAAGCTTCACAATCCGATACAGATCAATATCAACAGAATTCGCCGCTAGCATCGGCACCAAATGATAATCAATTAACACCACAAGAACAAAAGCAGGAAATTCACAAACAATTACTTGTTTTTTGTTCATGGCAACGTCAGCAAAAGGATCCGATAGTTAATATTAAAGAGACGGAGCAAAGAATTACAGATATTGCGGGCTATGATATGAATGATCCAGCTGATGAGATAGAGATTACTGAAAGTGAGGTACTCGCGCTCGATATTGTTTATGACGAAGTGGAGCCAAGGATTGTACGTCGTGATATGGAGGAATTGCTTCTTCATTTTGAAGCTCGAGTTTTACAGGATACGTACGAAAGAGCATCCCGTCAGGTTCGTCGTGAGTCAGATACAGATAAGAAAAAAAAGCTTCTAGCAACTTGTCAACGTATTTCTGGTCGCATTCACGAGATTCGTGAGACGGTTCGAGAATTGGTTTAGTGTTTAGTTACTAATTTTGATACGCATATAATGCCTCGATCAAAACCAAAAGAAGAAAATAGAGAGTTTGAACTCACTGAAGAAGAGCGCCATAAGCAGGATAAGGTTAAAAAACTTACCTCAATAGGTCAGCAGCGTAGTTTCGTAACTTATGAGCAGATTCTTAAAAACTTTCCTTTCATTGAAAAGGATATTGATTTTCTTGAAGAACTTCTGGATAAGTTTGATAATGCTGATATAGACGTCCGCAAGGAAGCGGGGCTTTTTGATATAGAGGATGATGCTGATAGCAATGTATACCGTCGTGGTAGTGCGGCTTCATTTGATTCAGTGCAGCAGTACCTTAAAGAGATAGGGAAGTATAATTTGATTGACGCGCAGATGGAAAAAGATCTTGCTAAGCGTATTCAAGCCGGTGATGATGAAGCTAAAAATATTCTAGCCAGAGCCAACTTACGATTAGTTGTTTCCATTGCCAAGCGATATGCCTCACGATCATCAAACTTGTCTCTCTTGGATTTAATTCAGGAGGGAAATATCGGTCTCTTTAAGGCAGTCGATAAATTCGACTGGACGCGTGGCTTTAAGTTCTCGACATATGCAACCTGGTGGATTCGCCAAGCTATTACACGTGCGCTGGCAGATCAGAGTAGAACAATTCGTATTCCAGTTCATATGGTTGAGACAATTTCAAAATATAAACGTATTACACGCCAGCTTTCCCAGGATTTAGGACGCGACCCGTTGCCTGAGGAGATCGCAATGGAGATGGGTATTGAACTTGATAAAGTATTACAGATTCAGAAAATTCGTCAGAATACTATTTCATTAGAGACTCCAGTTGGTGATGAAGGTGATGACCGGTCTACTTTTGGTGACTTTATTCCTGATGAGGAATTAGATGATCCCGACAAGGAGACATCACATAGAATTTTATCTGAGCAACTTGAAGAAGTACTAAGCGAACTTACAGATAAGGAGCGCCGTATACTTGAGCTGCGTAGCGGTCTGGCCGGTGGAATCAGCCATACGCTCGAGGAGGTAGGTAAAGAATTTGACGTAACTCGTGAGCGGATTCGTCAAATTGAGGCCAAGGCCCACGAAAAGATTCGGCAGAATGATAAGGCGCCTCGGCTCGAAAATTACTAAAGATATCTATGGTGGAGAGTGGTTGTTAGAAACTAAGGTTGCGACTTGAGTCGAAGGCGTTATTGGTATATTTCGAGTGCTAAGTATCTAACCTGTGTAAGCCGCGAGCACTCCGCAAGTCGAAGCGCTCGCTTTACTCCACGTTGCCGACCTGGTCCAGGAAAATTACATATAATTTTCGGACATAAATTCACGTAACGGTACTTTGAAGCCAAAGGCTTTAAAGTTGGTTGACGTTCATTAATCGTTAGTGTAATTAATAACTTCGCTAGATAGGAAATACATGCCTTTTGAAAACTTGACAGACATGCGATATAGAAGTACTATATATTCATAAGTTGCGTTAATTTTAAACACAAAAAAAGGGGTAAGATGACTTATCTAAAGAAATGTCCAAATTGTGGTTGTGATTTGGAGGAAGAGCAAAAGAAGATAGAGCAAAAGATTGATCAAATAATAGAATCAGAGCACGGCGAAGCACTGGAAGGACCTCGAATTCGATTTAAAATATTTTGGAGTGTTATCGGTATTTCTATTGGTTTCACCATCGGAGCACTCATGGTTATCTTTCTTCAAGTTGGTTTAGATCGACTGGGTTTTTATAATCCACTTGGTATAGAACCTTCGTTGTCGTGGTTTGAGCTATCCTTCGATCAACTTTTGTTTCGAGTTGCATCGATTGTCATGATTATGATTTCAATTTTCTTCCTACCTAAATTTCTGATAAATGCTTCTAAACCAAGAGAAGAACGATATCTTCGTAAGAAGCTTAGATCAGATATTATCAAATAAACATTAACTTATATAAGA